>Ga0116116_1000355_pt1 | contig 52843 bp, 43 predicted proteins | sample June2015DPH_10_1_FD_89722 | JGI IMG/M metagenome (GOLD analysis project Ga0116116, IMG submission 89722) | Peatland microbial communities from SPRUCE experiment site at the Marcell Experimental Forest, Minnesota, USA - June2015DPH_10_150 | ecosystem: Environmental > Terrestrial > Soil > Wetlands... | reverse complement strand
GTTTTTGGCCTTGATAGCGGTTCCGAATTGCACGACGTCCTCGAGCATAGCGGTCAAGGTGCGCGCGACGTCCGGTGAGATGACGTCGTGGACTTCGGGATGGGCTTCTTCGAGCAGCGCGCCATCGTAGCTGGTGACGCGGCGAATCATGTGCGGATCGATGCGGATGCCGTCATTGGGAAAGACGGTGCAGGCGGAAACATGCTCGATGAGCCTCATATCCGCGGCGCCGAGGGCAAGGGGGAGATAGGGAGGGAGGGAGGTGGTGATGCCGAAGCGGCGGGTCATATCGACGACGGAATTGATGCCGATTTTTTCGGTGAGTTTGACCGCGGGAACATTTCGCGAGCCGGCGAGGGCGCGGCGGAGCGTGATGGTGCCCTCATATTTTTCGTCATAGTTGTGCGGGGAGTAGGGTTGGCCGCCGCTTATGGTGGTGAAGGGCGCATCAACAATGGTGTCAAAAGGCGAGGCCCCCTTCTCGACGGCGGCGGCGTACACGTAGACCTTGAAGGAGCTGCCGACCTGGCGGTAGGCCTGCGTGGCGCGATTGAATTTGGAATCTTCAAAGCTGTAGCCTCCGACCATGGCCTTGATTTCGCCCGTAGGGTTGTCAATGGCGATCATGGCGGCTTGCGGGGCGGGCTGCTGTTCGAGTTGTATGCGCGCGGTGGTTTCTCGCAGATCCTGAATGGAGACCTGGATGAGATCACCGGCGACGAGTATCTCATTGAGCTTTTTGTGGCCGGTCCAGGCAATGTCCGAGGGAGACAAGAGGGCGCGATAGGTGCCGATCTTGACGGTGGCGCTTCTGTCGTCTACAGCAAGGACCAGGCCGGTGACGTAGCTTCCCTTTTCGATGGCGTGGCGCCAATCGTCGTCTTCGTAGGTGTCAAGCTTGCCGAGATTGTCTTTGAGGACGTTGGGGAGCTTGCCGCGCCAGCCGTGGCGGCGATCGTAAACGTGGAGGCCGTCGCGGACGGCTTGGTTGGCGGCCTTTTGCATCTGGATGTTGAGTGTGGTGTAGACACGGAGACCGCGCTCATGAACGGCTTCGGTGCCGTAGGTGGATTCCAAGTATTTGCGGATCTCTTCAAAGAAATAGGGAGCGAGATCGTTGCGCGGATATTGCAGGTGCAGGCCGAGGGGCGTTTTCCTCGTGGCTTCTTCTTCGGCCGCGGTGATCTTACCTTCCTCGCGCATCTGGTGAAGGACGAGGTTGCGGCGAGCAAGGGCGCGCGCGGGGTCGACGAGCGGCGAATAAATGGGACCACGAATCATGCCAGCGAGAAGCGCGGCTTCCTGGAGCTTGAGATCGCTGACGGGCTTGCCGAAATAGAATTGGGAGGCGGCGGCGAAACCGTAGTTGCCGTGAGCGAGATAGACCTGGTTGGCGTACATGGTGAAGATTTGCGGCTTGGTGTAGCGGCGCTCGATTTGCAGGCCGAGGAGAATTTCCTGAGCTTTGCGGCGGAAGCTGCGATCGCTGCGGTCGAGGAAGAGATTGCCGGCGAGTTGCATGGTGATGGTGCTGGCGCCTTCGGCTTTACGGCGCTTGATGAGGTTGCGGTAGGCGGCGCCGGCGACGCGGGGAAAATCGACGCCCCAGTGATCCTCGAAGTGCTGGTCCTCGATGGCGGTGACGGCGTTGTAGAGGACTTTAGGAATCTGCTCCCAGGTCATGAGGATGCGGCGCTGCAAGGCAAAGCTGCCGACAAGCTGGCCATCGTCCGCGTAGATTTCGGTGACGACGTTGGGGCGATACGTCTCCAGGGCGTGGATTTCGGGGAGATCGCTTTCGTAGACGAAGAGCAGGCCGGCGGCGGCGCCAAGCGCGACGGCGCAGAGAAGGAGAAAAGCAAGGGCGACGCGGTCAATGAGCTTCCAGCCGCGGAGGCGCAGGGTGATGGGAGGGAGACTCAGCATCGAAAGAGAATTCTAGAACAGATGGATGAGGATTGCAGAGAGGCAAGCACGGCAAAGTTTCCAAATGGCGATGCGGGAAGGGAGAGGAGACGCCGCATGCAGAGGGTGGCTTGAGCTACCGATGAGGGGTGAGTCACAGCGCTATGTCGAGGGCTTCGCTGGAGCGGACCATGGATGGGGCTTGCGGGCTTCCTGGAAGGCGAAGACGGTCATGAGGATAGCGAGGAGAAGGAGAGCGCCGTCACGGAGGACGGTCATGCCGGTGAGTGGCTCGGGCTTGGCGAAGCAGCCACAGTTGATATCGAGGTGAAGGGCATAGGCACGGACGACGCCGACGAAGAACCCGCCGATGATGAGTGTGATGATGGTGGCCCAGATGCGGAGTTGCCAGCCGATGAGAAGGAGAAGACCGATGGCGATTTCGGCGAAGGGCAGGGTCTTGGAGACGAAGAGCGAGGCCCACGGGGGAAGCATCTGGTAAGAATCGATTTGGAGCGCGAAGAGGGAGAGCGCGATGGGGATGGGCGGGCGCGGATGCATGTCCGGGCGAAACAGCTTGGCGTAGCCGGCGTAGATAAAGATGGCGGCGAGAACGATCCGGCCGATCCAGATGATGAGGCGGCGGTAATTGAAAGGGGCGGATTGGAGCATGGATAGGTTCTCAACCTTTCAGCAGAAGAGAGATTCATCGCACAAAAGGCGTGCGATGGAGAAGCGTGCCTCGCTACGCTCGGAATGACGTTTTACGTAGTCAACTTATGCTGTCACCTTACCAGTTTACTTCAATCGTTCGACTCAATCCGAGGTTCACAAGGGACGCGGCAAATTCCCACTACTTCTGCGAAACGAGCTGATCCAAGAAAGTCTTCAGGACGTCGTAGCTGACAAAGCCGACGACCGGGAAAGTCTGGCCGGACTTGGTGTGCAGGACGCTGTAGGGAGTCTGGCTCACCGGAACCAACTGGCCGAGATGTTTGTCCTTTTCGATGAGGGGCTCGAAGGTCTTGGCGTCGACGAAGGCTTGCACCTTTTTCATTTCGGCGGGGCTGAGTGCGGCGGCGACGGTGCCCTGTATATCGCCGTTCATTTCCCACTTTTCCTGATTCAGGAAGATAGCCTGCTCGACTTCTTCACCTCTGCCAATGTGCGCCGCGGCACGGGAGTAGCTCGCAGCCACGCGGGAGTAGGCATGCATGGGCAGGGGAAAGTCGCGATGGATGAGATAGACCTTGCCGGTGCTGACGTAGTTGTCCATGACCTTTTGCGTCGTGGTGATGAAGAGCTGTTTGCACGCGGGGCACTGAAAATCGCTGAAGATTTCCATGACGACTGGAGCGCTCTTGGAGCCAAAGGCCTCTGTAGGATCGATGTCGTTGACGCCGCCGACGGAAATGGTGGTGAGGACTGGGGCTGGCTCGGCAGCCTTGGTTTGCGAAGAGGTCTTCTCCGTGGTCGCCAACTTCCTGGTTTGCGATTTCTGTGGGGGGAGAGCGGCAAGAAGGGTGCCGCTGAGCGCTGCGAATATCAGAACAGTTGCAAAGCCAAGATGAAGCCGGCGGATCAAGGATTCCTCCGAATCGAGAGAGGTTGGTGAATTCATGGCCAGAGTATCACAGCTTTTGCCGGTGCTGGGTGATGGCAGAAGACAGGATGGCGAAGCAGGCATGAGGATGGGATGCGGTGGGAAGAAGAAGGGGATGGAGGGGGAGAGGAAGCTAACGGGAATGACTGCGGGGCAGTCCGGACTAGGGGATCGGTAGGGGTAAAGGCAGCCGGGTAGAATTGAGGGCCAAACAGGGGAGAACTCGCCTGGTAGGGAAAGGAAACGGCTGTAAGTGATTGTATTTAATATACTTACATTCTGTATCAAATAACTTGACAACATCCCACTCAACTTGTATAGTGGGGCAGGTTCTGAGGGGGAAACACCCCGCAAGGGCGGGAAGGGCCAGGCTGGATGGCGCGCTGTCATCGGTCAGTTTCTGGCGGGAACCCCCTTAAGGATTGGCGGGAAGTCGCCCTACTACTAAGTTGCTGAGAGCCTAGTCAGGCTCTAGAAGAAGAGAGTTTGGGAAGTTTGCAGAAGGAGAAATGAGGACATGAGCAAGATCATCGGAATTGACCTGGGAACGACGAACTCGGTGGTAGCCGTGATGCAGGGCGGCGAGCCGGTGGTGATCCCGAACCAGGAGGGAACGCGCACGACCCCTTCGGTGGTGGCGATCACCAAGGCCGGAGAGCGGCTGGTGGGGCAAGTGGCCAAGCGCCAGGCGGTGACGAATCCCGAGAACACGGTGTATTCGATCAAGCGGTTCATGGGGCGGCGCTACGACGAAGTGGGCGAAGAGATGAAGCGCGTGCCCTACAAGGTGGTGAAGGGCAACCACGATGACGCGCGCATCGACGTGGCAGGGAAGGTGTACAGCCCGCCTGAAATCTCCGCGATGATCCTGACGAAGCTGAAGAATGCCGCGGAAGATTTTCTCGGCGAGAAGGTGACGAAGGCGGTCATCACCGTGCCGGCGTATTTCAACGATGCGCAACGGCAAGCGACAAAACAGGCTGGAGAGATCGCGGGCATGGAAGTGGTGCGCATTATTAATGAGCCGACGGCGGCAGCGCTGGCGTACGGCTTGGAGAAGAAGAGCGACGAAACGATCGCGGTGTACGACCTGGGCGGCGGCACGTTTGACATCTCGGTCCTGGAAGTTGGCGCCGGTGTGGTGGAAGTGAAATCCACGAATGGCGACACGCACTTGGGCGGCGACGATGTGGACCAGAAGATCGTGGACTGGCTCATCGATGAGTTCAAGAAAGAGCACGGGATTGACCTTGGCAAAGACCGGATGGCACTGCAACGGCTGAAGGAAGCGGCGGAGAAGGCGAAGATCGAGCTTTCGCAGATGATGGAGACAGAGATCAACCTGCCGTTCATAACCGCAGGCGCGAGCGGGCCGATCCACATGCAGCAGAAGCTGACACGAACGCGGCTGGAAGAGTTGATGAAGGGCCTGCTGGAACGCTCGATGAGTCCGGTGAAGCAGGCTCTGGAAGACGCGAAGATGTCGCCGCAAAACATCCAGGAAGTGGTGCTGGTGGGCGGTTCGACGCGTATTCCGAAGGTGCAGTCGCTGGTGAGCACCTTCTTTGGCGGGAAAGAACTGCACAAGGGCGTGAACCCGGATGAAGTGGTGGCAGTGGGCGCGGCGATTCAGGGCGCGGTGCTGGCGGGAGAGGTGAAGGATATTCTCCTGCTAGACGTGACGCCATTGTCCCTGGGCGTGGAGACGCTAGGCGGTGTGATGACCGTGCAGATTCAGCGGAACACCACGATACCGACGCGCAAGGTGGAGACGTATTCAACGGCTTCGGACAACCAGCCGGGCGTGGAGATCCACGTTCTGCAGGGTGAACGCAAGTTCGCGAAGGACAACCGGTCGCTGGGAACGTTCAAGCTGGACGGGATTCCGCCCGCACCGCGCGGCATCCCGCAGATTGAGGTGACGTTTGACATTGATGCGAACGGCATCTTGAACGTGAGCGCGAAGGACAAAGCCACAAATAAGGAGCAGAAGATCACCATCACGGCTTCGACGGGTTTGACCAAGGACGAAGCCGAGAAAATGCGCACGGAAGCGGAATCGCACGCCGAGGACGACCGCAAGCGCATGGAAGAGGTGGAAGCACGGAACCGGCTGGACGGAATTGTGTACCACGCGGAGAAAACCATCCGCGAGAACCGCGACAAACTGCCGGAGGGCGACGTGAAGCGCGCCGAAGAGGCGATCGAAGATGCCAAGAAGGCGATGAACGAAGGCGGCGTGGCACGGCTGCGCTCGGCGACTGAGAACGTGGAAAAGACGCTGCACAAGATGGCGGAAGAGCTGTACAAGAAAGCGCAGTCAGTCGGTGGCGCGGAGCAAGCAGGCACGGCAGGCGCCGGTCCCGGGCCTGGGTCCACAGGTGGCGGGAGCGCGCAGGCTGGCAAGCCCGGCGATGTGATCGACGCGGAATACGTGGACGTGGACGAGAATAAGAAGCCGAATTAAGAGGTAATCAGTTATCAGTAATCAGTTATCAGGAACCGAACGACGGCAAAGGTTTGAGGTAGCTGGAATCGCCAGGTTGTAAAGCGTGCGTGGGGGTCCGGGCTGGCCGGGCCCCTGTGCGCGAGACAGAAGTGGGTCGGGCGAGGGCGCAAGCCGACACAAAGAGACTCATGGCGACGGGGACAAAACAGGATTACTACGAACTGCTGGGAGTGCCGCGAAAAGCGACGGCGAAAGAGATTCGCACCGCGTTTCGCAAGTTGGCCCGGAAGTATCACCCGGATTTGAATCCGGGCGACAAGGCGGCGGAAGAGAAATTCAAGCAACTGCAGGAAGCGTACGACGTGCTGTCTGACGCGAAGAAGCGGGAGATGTACGACCAGTACGGCTTCTACAGCGACAATGCGCCGCCGGCCGGATATGGGGGTGGTACGGATGCCGGCGCCGGAAACGTGAATTTCGATTTTGGCGGATTCGATTTTGGCGGGCAGCCCGGCGCGGGCTCAAGTTTCCGGGATTTGTTCGGCCAGTTCTTCGGCGGGCGACGGGGCGCGGCGACGATGGAGCCGGAGGAAGAACCCGGCGGCGACCTGGAATACCAGATCGAGATTGATTTCTGGGATTCGGTGCACGGCGCGGTGAAAAAACTTCAGATCACGCGGATGGATGCGTGTGAGACATGCCACGGGACGGGAGCGGTGGGATCGCCGCAGACCTGCCCGACATGCAATGGAAGTGGGTCCGTCCAGCAGACCGCGGGGAAGATGCGGTTCAACGTGCCGTGCAGCCGCTGTGGAGGCACGGGCAAGTTGCGGACGCCGTGCCGGACGTGCGGCGGCGAAGGGCGCATGCGGCGAACGGAAACGATTGATGTGCGCATCCCGGCAGGCGTGGCGAATGGCGGACGCGTGCGCGTGCCGGGAAAAGGCAATGCGGGCACGATGGGCGCGCCGACGGGCAATTTGTTCCTGCAGGTGGTGGTCAGGCCGCATTCGTACTTCGAACGGCGGGGGAATGATTTGTACACCAAGGTGCCGGTGACAGTGCCGGAGGCGTCGCTGGGCGGGAAGATCGAAGTACCGACGATTGACGGGAGGTCGCTGGTGCGGATTCCTCCGGGCACGAACAGCGGAAGCACGTTGCGGCTGAAGGAAAAGGGCGTACCGCACGGAAAGAGCGGGGCGCGCGGGGATCAATACGTAGAGATCCAGGTGATCGTACCGGAACCGACCGATGAGCGGGTACGGAACTTGATGAAGGAACTGGAAGAGATTGCACCAGCGGATCCGCGGAAGGACTTGTTTGGGAAGGCGGGAGTGTGAGGAAGGGCGAGTAATGAGTTTTAAGTATTAAGTTATAAGTTCTAAGTAAGGCGTCGGCGGTTGGGTTTACTTAGAACTTAGAACTAAAGACTGTGAACCTGTAACGCACATGCCAGTGAAAGCGAAAAAACGGGCCAAGGCCGGATACATGATCAGTGCGGTGGCGGAGCTGTACAAACTGCACCCGCAGACGCTGCGGTTGTATGAGCGCGTGGGCTTGCTGAAGCCGTCGCGATCGCAGGGGAACACGCGGCTGTATACGGACGCGGACCTGGAGCGTCTGGACGTGATTTTGACGCTGGCGCGGGATATGGGCGTGAACCTGGCGGGAATCGAGATCATTTTGAATATGAGAGAGAAGATGATCGAGATGGAACGGCAGATGGGCGAGTTTGCGCACGTGGTGCAGCAAGAGTTGTCGCGGATGGCTCGGACGGAAGAGAAGACACCGAAGACGGCGATCGTGAAAGCCGTGCCGCGGGTGGGGAGATAGGACCAGTTGTAAGTTCTCAGTTTTCAGTTGTAAGTCATGCCCCGATTGGTCGGGGCGTTTTTGTTTTTGTGCACAGATTTCCAATGAGTGGGACGTTGCGGTGGGGAAGTGCGGGACGTATGCTGGCGACGGTGGTTGTTGGGAGAAAAGCCGCAAGGCTCGATGACTCGCCCTGCGAAACAGCAGAGTTGGCGGGGTGTTTAGGGGTTGCCAAGATGGGGTCCAGCAGTGCTGGACCCCTACGAGGAAATATGACTCGAGAGGATTGCGCGGTTTGCAGAGGAACGGGATGGAAGCTAGTGGCGCGGAAGGATGGCACGCCGGGCAGCGTGGCGGTGGCGTGCGAGTGCGGGATGGAAGAGCGTGCAGGCTTGGTGATGGAGCGGGCGCGAATTCCGAAGCGCTATGAGCATTGCGATTTCGAGAGCTACGCCACAGACCTAGCAGATGGGAAGATCTGGACTTCGGAGCACGAGCAATCGTTGAAACAGGTGAAACTGCTGATGCAGGGATTTGTGCGGGAGTATCCGGCGACGGAAAAGGGCTTGCTGCTGATGGGACCGTCGGGTGTGGGGAAGACGCATCTGGCAGTGGCAGGATTGAAGGAGCTGATCCGGCGCGGGCACGGCGGGTTGTTTTGCGACTACCGGGAATTGTTGAAGGAGATTCAGGCGAGCTACAACCCGGCGAGCGAATCCACCGAGATGGGTGTTCTGGAGCCAGTGCGGATGGCGGAGATACTGGTGCTGGACGATCTGGGGGCGAGCAAGCCTTCGGCGTGGGTGCTCGACATTATAGGATTGGTGCTGAACGCGCGGTACAACGAGCGGCGAGTGACGATTCTGACGACGAACTTTATGGACGAGACGGCAAGCCCGGCGGAGGGAGCGCGATTGCCGGGTGGGCAGCGAGTGGCGGTGAAAGAGGACACGCTGGCGGACCGGATCGGCGCGAGGATGAGGTCGCGGCTGTACGAGATGTGCCGGACGGTGATGGTGAGTGCGCCGGATTTTCGGCGAGAGACGCGGCAAGCGGGGCGGGCAAGAGCTTAGGTTAGATCTATCGTGCTGATCGCAGCCTCCCAAACGAATTGCCGCTGATTGACAGGAAGTCGGGGCGGCAGGTATCCTTTGTAGGTAAGAGGGGTGCGGCGTACAGCTATGTTCGCGGCATCCAAGTGAAAGCTAACGAGTTACTGCGAAGCAGTTCAATGTCCTGCACTGCCCCGTTGTAACCCTCCTTGCATCACCCCAGCAGGGATTCAGCAAGGATTGACTCGACAAAAACAGGGATACAAATCCCGGAGGCGACTGAAATGTTTTCTGACCACGATAACCCCGCATCTTCCGCAACAGGAACTGCAGCAACCCAGGCCAACGAGAGTACCCCGAACGAAGAAGTCAAGCCCAGCGTGGAGACGCCCACAGCCGAACCGCCCGTAGCAGATGCGGCCGCGGCGAGCGGCACGGCGGATACGCCTGCTCCCATTGAGCCCGTGAAGGCTGACGAAGTCCACGAGACGGCGGAAGCGCACGCGCAAGCCGCGGTTGTGGATGCGGAAGCAGCGGCGGCAGCCGAAGAGGCCGCCGGCGCGGAAGAGATGAGCAAGCTGATCGAGCAGTACAGCGAGCCGCAGGAAGCCGCGGCGCAAAACGAAATTATTGAAGTGAAGGTGGTGGCGTACACGGAACAGGGCGTGGTGGTGAGTCTCGGTGGAAAAACCGAGGGCCTGGTTCCGGCGGTGGAGTTCTCTGAGACGGACATTCCTCGGCCTGAACCGAACGCGACGATTGAAGTGCAGCGCACGGGAGAGCACAAGGACGGGTTTGTCATTTTGACGTACCAGAAAGTATTGCGGCGACGGACGTGGGAAAAGATTGACGCGCAGTACAAAGCCAAGGAAACGATCACGGCTAAGGTGGTGGACCGCATCAAGGGCGGACTGGTGGTGGATGTGGGCGGCGTGCGCGCGTTCCTGCCGGGGTCGCAGTATGACCTGCGGCCAACGGCGAACCTGGACGGCCTGATGGGGCAGGAAGTGCAGGTGCGCATCACGAAGCTGAACCGGCGGCGCGGGAATGTGGTGGTGAGCCGGCGGGCGCTGCTTGAGGAAGAGCTGCATGTCAAGCGCGCGGAGTTGATGGAAAAGCTGACCGAAGGGCAGGTGGTGCACGGCACGGTGAAGAACGTGACGGACTACGGCGCTTTCGTGGACCTGGGCGGAATCGACGGGTTGCTGCACCTGACGGACCTGAGCTGGGGACGCGTGCGCCATCCGAACGACGTGGTGAAGCCAGAGCAGGAAATCGACGTAATGATTTTGAAGTTTGACAAGGACAAGCAGCGGGTCTCGCTGGGCCTGAAGCAGATGGCCAAGGACCCGTGGGCGGACGCGGCGGAGCGGTATCCGGCGGGCGGCAAGTACAAGGGCAAGGTGGTCGGCGTGGTGGATTACGGCGCCTTCGTCGAGCTGGAACAGGGCATCGAAGGGCTGGTGCACGTGACGGAGATGAGCTGGTCGAAGAAGCCGACACATCCGTCGAAGGTGGTGAAGGCCGGCGAAGAAGTGGACGTCGTGGTGCTGGACATCAAGCCGAGCGACCGGCGCGTTTCGCTGGGAATGAAACAGGCGCAGGCCGATCCATGGTTGCTGGTGGCGGAGAAGTATCCGGTGGGCACGGTGGTGACCGGGAAAGTGCGGAACATCGCAGAGTTTGGCGCGTTCATCGAAATCGAGGATGGTTTCGACGGGCTGGTGCACGTAGGCGATGTGAGCTGGACCGGCCGGGTAAAGAATCCGCACGAGGTGTTCAAGAAGGGCGAGCCGATCACCGCGAAGGTGTTGCGAATCGATCCGGAGAACCGCCGGGTGTCGCTGGGCATGAAGCAGGTGAACGACATCTGGGGCGACTGGTTCAAGCAGCACCGCGTGGGCGAAATCGTGAAGGGCAAAGTTTCGCGAATCGCGACTTTCGGCGCGTTCGTGGAACTGGGCGACAATATCGAAGGGCTATGCCACAACACGGAAATCGAAGAGCGCAAGCGGCGCGACGACGGTGCGTCCAGCTTCCGGCCGAGTACGGGACCGCTGAAGAGCGCCGGACCCCTGGAACCCGGCAAGGAATACGATTTCAAGATCATCAAGATTAGTTCCGACACGCGGCGGATCGGGTTAAGCTACCGCGCGGCCGTGCGGCAAATTGAACGCAAGGAGATCGAACAGTACAAGTCGACGACGAAATCCTCGGCGACGGCAACGATCGGCGACGCCATGAAGCAAAAGCTGGCGTCCCGGTAGGCAAGCAGACAGAATTTCCTCGCCCGGGGGATGCGGCGCGAAAATTCGTTTACCTGAGGGTCATTTTAATGATAGGAAGAGGGACAGCCAGAGGCGAAGCCCCTCTAAGTCGCCTCGCACCAGGGAGTTGTGCGGGGCAAACGGGATACGATTGAAGAGGCAGGGACGATGACAAAGCAACCGACGTTGACGAAGGCCGACTTAATCGAGGAAGTGCTGCGGGTGACGGAACTTCCACGCAAGGAATCGGAGACAATCGTCGAGACGATTTTTGAGAGCATCATCGACGCGCTGCAGAAGGGCGACAAGATCGAAATCCGGGGATTCGGAAGCTTCCGGACCCGGCAGCGGCGAGGCCGCATAGGCCGCAACCCGAAAACCGGCGAGAAGGTAGATGTGCCGGCAAAGAAGATTCCGTTTTTCAAGCCGAGCAAGGAATTGAAGGACTTCGTCAACACCCCGGAGGCGGCCCCCAGCGAAGCCGCGCCCTCCTGAGGATGCGTTTTGACAAATATGAGGTTGTAGACGCCCCGGCAAGTTCGGGGCGTTTCTTTTGAGGAAGACGATGTCCGCTTGCGAAGAGAATTTTGGGTTATGCTGAGTGCGAGATTGCAGGAGTGAGGAACACAAACGATGGATTACATTTGGTCGCCGTGGCGGTTCCAATACATGGCGGAAGTGACGCAAGGCAAGCATTTCCAGTGCTTTTTCTGCGACGCGGTGAAGAGCGCGCGGGATGAGGAGACGCTGGTCGTCTACCGGGGGAAAAAGGTATTCGTGATCCTGAACCGGTATCCATACACGTCAGGGCACGTGATGATCGTGCCGTACGCGCATGTGGCGGAACTGAATCTTTGCGATGCAGAGGCGTTGAAGGAAATGATGGAGTTGGCGCAAAAGGTGGAGGCAGCGTACCGCAGCACTTACAGGCCAGACGGAATGAACCTGGGCATGAACCTGGGAAAGGCGGCCGGCGCCGGCGTGGAGGGGCACCTGCATCTGCACATGCTACCGCGATGGATTGGGGATTCGAATTTCATGACCGTGACCGGGGAAACGCGTGTGCAACCAGAGGAATTGAAGACCACGTTTGAGAAACTGAAGAAGGCGTTGGCTTGAAGAATCCCGATATGCAGACCCTCGGCCCTGAGCAGGCTGACAAGGAGTTGCCGTGAATCTGGAACTCAACGAAGAGCAGAAGCTGCTGCAAAAGAGCGTGCGGGAATTCGCGGAGTCCGAGGTGCGCCCGCTGGCGAAGGAACTGGATGAGACGGGGCATTTTCCGCGGGAGCTGTTCAAGAAGGCGGCGGAGCTGGGCTTGACCGGCGTGGCGTTTCCAGAAGCCGCGGGCGGCGCGGGATTCGACCACCTGGCCTACACCATCGTGATCGAAGAGATTTCGCGATGCTGCGCTTCGACGGGTGTGATCCTGAGCGTGCAGAATTCGCTGTTCTGCGACCCCATTCATCGTTACGGCACCGACGAGCAGAAGAGGAAGTTTCTGCTGCCGTTCACGCGAGGCGAAAGGATCGGGTGTTACGCGCTGACGGAGCCGCAAGCGGGCTCGAACGCCGCGGCGCTGCAGACGAAGGCGGTGAAACAGGGCGACACATACGTGATCAATGGCACCAAGGCGTGGATCACGAATGGGGGCGTGGCGGATGCGGCCATCGTGTACGTGAACACTGATCCTGCGAAAGGCGAGCGCGGAATCACGGCGATTGTGGTCGAAAAGGGGGCGCCGGGATTCAAGGTGGGAAAAGAAGAGAAAAAGATGGGGATCAACGCAACGGCCTGCAGCGAATTGGTCTTCACGGATTGCGCGGTGCCGGTGGCAAACCGCATTGGAAATGAAGGCGAAGGATACAAGGTGGCGCTTTCAACGTTGGACGGCGGACGCATCGGTATAGCGGCACAGGCCACCGGAATTGCGCAAGGCGCGTTTGAAGCAGCGCTCAAGTGGGCGCAGGAGCGCATGGCCTTCGGGCACCCTATCGCGCAGTTTCAGGCGATCCAGTTCATGCTGGCGGACATGGCCACGGAGATTGACGCGGCACGGCTGCTGGTGAGGAAAGCGGCGTGGAAGCAGGATAGCGGCGGGCGATTCAGCCAGGAAGCGGCGACGGCGAAATTGTTTGCCAGCGAGATGGCCACGCGCGTGACGCACAAGGCGATCCAGATTCACGGCGGGTACGGCTACAGCCGGGAGTACCCGGTGGAGCGGGCCTACCGGGATGCGCGCATTACGGAGATTTACGAAGGGACCAGCGAGATTCAGAGGCTGGTGATTGCGTCGTGGGTGCTGAAGGGGTGAGGCAGAGAGTACTCCGGCTTGACTCAAGTGCATAGACCTCCCACCAGGCTAAGGCCGCGGGACCGCGCGTGCGGGTTCTTGGCGTTTGGGAGACGAGATTTAGTATTCTGGCGGGGTGCTGGAACTCGACGCGGGACTTGCATTCAGGCCGGAACAAGACGCGGAGTTTTTTTCGCTGCTTCCGGCGAGCCCCGCCGTCTGCCTGATTGAACCCCGAGAGGAAAACGCAGAACCTTATTTGATACGGACAGCGGACTTGCGGCGGCGCCTGCAACGCTTGCTGGGCCCGGCGGACCCCGCGAGCAAGCGATTGAACCTGCGCGAGTTTGCGCGGGCGGTGCATTACCGCGAGACGGGGTCGGCATTTGAGCAGGCGCTGACCTACTATCGCCACGCCAAGCAGAATTTTCCCAAACGCTATCGGGACCTGATGCGGCTGCGGCCGGCAGCCGTTCTAAAGGTAAGCTTGCGTAATGCCTACCCGCGCTGCTACGTGACGCGGCGCATTGCCGTGGACGAACGAGGGTTGCCAACGGCAGGAGCGTACTATGGGCCGTTCGCGTCGCGGCGCGCGGCGCAAGCTTTCGCAGAAAAGATGCTGGATTTTTTCAAGGTGCGGCGGTGCCAGATCAAGATCCGTCGGGACCCGGCATTTCCGGGATGCTTGTATTCAGAGATGAAGATGTGCCTGGCGCCGTGCTTTGCGGGTTGCACCAAGGAAGAGTACGACGTGGAAGTGAACCGGTTGGTGGCGTTTCTGGAGACGAGCGGGGGCTCGCTGCGCGGAGGATTTGAGGCGGATCGCGAGAAAGCCAGCGAAGAACTGGATTTCGAGCGCGCGGCGGCGATTCACAAGAAGGTGGAAAAACTGGATGATGTGCTGCGCGGGAGGCCGGAACTGGCGCGGAGGATACAGGACCTGGATGCTGTAATTCTGCAGCGCACGGCGCGGGAGCAAACGATTGGAGTCTATGCGGTACGAGGGGGGCGGCTGGCGGAGCCCTACGAATTGCGATTTGGGGACACCAGCGAGCCGCGGTCGGCGGAAGAAACGGTCCGCGAGTATCTGGAAGGCGTGATTGGCGGTGGTGTGCCGCTTCTTTCTGCACCGTCTCCGGTTGCGGGTAATATCAGGCAAAGCGCGGCGGAATTGGGCGAGCATCTCTGCCTGGTGGCGCGGTGGTACTACAGCAATCCACGGGAAGGCGAGATTTTCTATCGGGAGAAGGACTGGCCATACCGGCGGATATTGAGGGCTTGCGCCCGGTTGCTGGCGCCGAAAAAGGATGCCAAGGAAGAATCCGGGGTTCCAGAGGGAAAAGCGCAAAGCGAGGAGCAGAAATGAGCCGGGGAGCAACACCAGAAGGAACCAAGAAGTATGCCGCGAAATTTCAAGGAGCAGCGGCGGAGGGACACTTCCGCGAGGCGCAAGGATTGACGATTTCCTCTCTTGGGGCGGGAACGTATCTGGGCCAGCCGAACGAAAACATGGACGCGGGGTACGCGGCAGCGTTGGTGGCGGCGGGGGAGAATGGCATCAATATTTTCGATTCGGCAATCAACTACCGGTTTCAGCGCAGCGAGCGGAGCGTTGGCACAGCGGTGAAGGTGCTGGCGAACAAGGGATTCGCGCGCGAGGAATTGGTCGTCTGCACCAAGGCGGGATACCTAACGCCGGATGGAACGATGCCGGCGGACCCCAATCGCTATTTTTTCGAGGAGTACATCCAGAAAGGTATTTTCACCGCGAAAGATATTGCGGCGGGCAGCCATTGCATGACACCGAGGTTTCTGGAAAACCAATTGGGGCGCAGCCTGAAGAATCTGGGCGTGGAATGCGTGGATGTCTATTATCTGCACAATCCGGAAACACAATTGAGCGAGATCCCGAAATCGGACTTTTTGCGGCGGGTACGAGAGGCCTTTGTGTTTCTGGAATCGCAGGCAGCGCGCGGGCGGATTCAGTATTACGGCGTGGCAACGTGGAATGGATTCCGGCAAAACGCAAGCGCCGGGGATGCGATGCAACTTTCAGAGATTGCCGGCCTGGCGAAGGAGATTGCGGGGGGGCAGCATCGGTTCCGGTTCGTACAACTGCCGTATAACCTGGCGATGACGGAGGCGCTCACGCTGGGAAACCAAACTATTGACGGGAATACGAAGACGATGATGGAGGCAGCCGGCGAGTTGGGCATCACGCTGATTGCAAGCGCGGCACTGCTGCAAGGGCAGGTGGCGCAGAACCTCCCGGCATTCGTGGCCGAGGCTCTGGGGCTGGAGAATGATGTGGAGAGAGCGCTGCAGTTTGCGCGATCGTCGCCGGGAATTGCGACGGCGCTTGTGGGGATGTCGCGCGTGGCGCATGTGGAAGCGAATACGCGTCTGGTAGGAGTGGCGCCAGCGGGAATCGAGGAGTTCAATAAGTTGTTTGCGCAGGGAGGGGGCGCGTAAAGGGCGGATCAGGAGTGGGTGAGTTCGGGATGGCGGCGGACGAGCCAGGTGGTGATGGCCTGGTCGAGTTGGTGGAGATGGCCAGAAAAGAAATGGTCGGCGTGATCGACGACGCTCAACTGGTTTTCACCAGCTATGACTGCGACGAGTTCGGCAACCTTGGTCAGGGCACCATGCTCATCGTTTGCGCCATGGACAAAGAGCTTGGGTTTGTTGCAGCTCCAGAGGTACGTGAAATCGGTGCTGTTGATGGGAATGCCGAGGCCAATCAGTTCGGTGACCCGAGGATCGGCACAGCCGACGCGAAGGCCGACCCAGCTTCCGAAACTGAAACCGGCGAGAAGCAGGGGGATGTGCGGAAATTCCGTGCCAAGAAAATTGATGGCGGCTTGAACGTCGCCCTGCTCGCCCTGGCCGCGGTCGTGTGATCCGGCGCTGCGGCCCGCACCGCGAAAATTGAACCGCAAGACCGGAATACCGAGGGCATCCAGGGATTTGGTGGCCTGACAGACAACCTTGTTGTGGAGGGTGCCACCGTACAGCGGGTGTGGGTGGCAGACCACGGCCGCGAGCCTGGGCGTGGCCGAGCGCGTTGGAGTCCAGAGGATGGCTTCCAAACGGCCAACAGGACCCTTTAAAAAGAGATTGCGTGAATCGTGAGAAATGCGCATAAAAGCCCGGGAAAAGTGTACCTGAAAAGGGCAGGCTCGCAGGAAGGCACCTGTGAAAGGTCTCCGTTCCAAACTGGAGAAAAGCGCTCCAATTGGGAAAATGGGATGGGGCAGTTCTATACCTGCCACTACGCGAGTTTGCCGTACTAGACCTAAAAAGTTGGACTTTCGGATTGCAGTTTACCGCGGCGAATGTTACTTTCGCCCCGGTTCAACCTCCAGGGGGAAATAATGGCTGATTTGTCGGACAGGCGGGAAGCGCGGCGCTTTGTCATGACCCTGCCCGTTCGGGTGATGGCGCATGATGCGAACAGCCCGGAATTGAAAGCCCACACGCGAGATGTGAGCTACCGCGGCCTGTATTTCCTGGCGGAAGCCTCGTTTGAAAGTGGAAGCGAGATCGATTTTGTTTTGACCCTGCCGAAGCAGGTGATTTCCGCGGGCGATGTGCATATTCGCTGCCATGGCAAGGTCGTGCGTGTCGAAACCACAGACAACGGCAAGACCGGGATTGCCGCGCGCATCGACCGCTATGAATTTGTGCCCGTTCGGGCTTCGGCCGCGTAGCCGGCCGCCCTCGGCGTCCCACCAGATTGCAACTCGCAGCTGACCATTTTGCGTAGAATAGTTGCAGGAGAGTCTTGCCATCGGGGACGGCGAAGAGCTCTCGGGGGGACTTGCATGTATCACTACAATCCAAATCTGGCGCTGGAAGAATTGCGGGAGGATGGCTTTCTGCCGCACCCGGTGAAGCTGCGCGATATGATCCTGCGGAATCAACTGGGGCCGCAAGACGCGCAGCTCCTGAACCAGGAATTCCAGGAGTATTTGACACGGTTCGGGGAGCTGCAGAAGCTGGGCGGCGTGATCCTGGAAAAACTCTCAACGGGTCAGAGGAAGAGCGCTTAGGCGCGGGCGCGGGATGAGCGAAGCTCGGGTTGTGGAGCGCAAGCCGCTTGTTCTGCTGCTCTCGGCGTCCTCAGGGAAGCGCGCAATGCAGACCACTTGCTGGAGGCGGGGGCCGCGATACGCTGCAATAACCTGCCGGCGTCAGCTTGGAAGATCGCGATGCTCCCGGATCAGCCGGAAAGGCTCGCGAGCATGAAGCGCGCAGCGAGCAAACTGGCGCGGCCGGAGGCGGCCCGCAAGATCGTCGAAGATGCGCTGGGGCTGTTACACTAAACTCTTGCTCCAGGGGTATTGTTGGAAGAAGGTCTGCCCATAGGGGTCAGCTACTCAAAACCATGAAGCGCCACACACTGCTGATCGATGCAGACGACACACTTTGGGAAAATAACGTTTTCTTCGAGAAGCTGATCGATGATTTCATCAGCCTGGTGGAACCCTGCGGGTACAGCCGCGCGTACATCCGCCACATCCTGAACGAAACGGAACGCAAGAATATCCGCCAGTACGGCTACGGGGTGCGGAGTTTTGGGAGATCACTGGAAGAGACTTACCTGAAGCTGGCGGACCAGATGGCGCAGCGCGAGGTGTTGGCACAGGTACACAATCGCGTGATGGAACTGGAGAGAACGCCGCCGAAGATTCTGGACGGGGTGCCGGAGACGCTGGCGTATCTGACGGCACGGCACCGCCTGATCCTTTTTACCAAGGGCGAGCCGGCGGAACAGGCAGCGAAAGTGGAGCGCTCCGGGCTGCAGGGATTCTTTGAAGCGATCGAGATCGTCTCCGAGAAAGACGCGAAGACCTACGGGGCACTGGTGCACAAGCACAAGATTGTGAAGACGTATGGCTGGATGATTGGGAACAGTCCACGCAGCGACATCAATCCGGCTATGGAAGCGGGCTTGAATGCCGTGTACATCCCGCATGTGAACACGTGGCAACTGGAGCAGGAGGCAGTGTTGGCGGGATCAAGCAAACTGGTAATACTCCCGGCGTTCCGCGAGTTGCGCAATCATTTTTGAAAATGCGCGCCCTGATGTAAACCGTCCAACGCCCCACAGAAGGAACGCGATGCCAAAGTCGAGGAGAGATTCCTCCGCTCCGGAACGGCAAAAAGCGCCGTCCCTCCGGTCGGAATGACAAATTGAAGCCCTGAAGAATGGGACAAACGCAGTTTCCGCGCAGTGCAGAGATGCGCACCGCTCTTCTCTTGCACAAGCAAATAAATCAGCGGCGCTCAGGGCCGCGAAAGGGAATGTAGACGATGGCCTCGAGGTCGACGGGCTGACCTTCCCTGGTAGCGGGCTGGAACTTCCACTGCGCGAACGCCTCGATGGCGTAGGCGTCAAGCTGCGGATCGATGCCGCGCACAAGCTGAATGCTGTCCACGGTGCCGTCCTGGCGAATCACGCCGTAGAGGATCACTTCACCCTCCACATGGTCGTCGACCAGAGTTTGCGGGTATTTGGGGTCAACCTTGCGCAGAGCCACGGGCGCGCTGACTTCGCCAAGGCGATGCGCGGCAGTACCACCGAGGTGTAATTCGGAAAAATGGATGATCCAACTGCCCGTGGCGCTGCTCAGATTGGGCATGTTGATGTTCATGGAGTAGACGCGGCGCGAGGTGAAGATCAGCTCCGGCTTTGCGCCCGGGGGCAACGCCGCGAAATTCGCAGGACCGACGCGCTCGGGCGGGTCATCGGCGGCGGCATTCGGATCGGGACGCTTCAGGCTCGTTTGGGTTTTCGGAAGGTTGAGCTTTAACGCACCCCCGGAACCCGAAAAGATTGTGCTTGCCTTTGGAGAGCCACCGCTGATGCTGATGCCGATGTCGCTCTTCCCTGCACCGCCCGTGCCGTTTCCATGCGAATCGCCAGTGCCAGATTTTGTAGACCCTGGCGAATTGCCGGGCGCGCCGGGCTTGCCTTCGGGAGAAATGGCGACGCGAGCGGCGAGATTGCCTTGAGGCACGGGAACGACGGGAGCAGGAGGCGCGGGATTCGCTGATAGTGCGATGAGCGTGCTGGGCGCCCCACCATTCATGTCCGATGGTACGGCGGGAACTTCCGGTGCGGCGGCATCACCAGTCTGCTTACGGGATGCGACGCGAGGGGCGGAGCCGGCATTGATTTCGAGTTTGGGCCTTGCGGGACCGGCAGGAGTTGCGGCCAAGCTGATTTCTGCGGGGCGTTGCTCGAGATTTGGAAGGTCGGGCGAAGGTGCGTCTGCCGTTGCGACAGTTCTAGCCTGACGGGGACGGAGTTTGGCGAGGGCTTGCTCGCTAATCTCAATGCGCGGACGCGCGGGAGCTGGCGAGGCGGCAAGTTGCACGATGTTGGGCATGGCGGGAAGGAATTTCGGGGCTTCCGCTGGAGCGGCGGGATTGATCAGTGTCTGACGCGGGTGCGTCGGGTGAACAGGGTCCGTGTAGATGCGCTGGCGAGGGTGAAATGCGTCCACACTGGGCTCCGCGGGAGGCGGGTCCGGCTCTGATTTCGGCTTGGCTAAGGGTTTCGCGCGCGGAACATTGAGAAGAGGCAAGTCCTCGACGGAGCCCGACCAGGTGAGCTCCGTGTTATCAAAAGCAGGATTGTGCCGAGCGGCGACTGGAAGGTCTGGCCAGGGGAAAATCACAAAGGCAACGTGTAGAAGGGCTGCCGCGAGGATAGCGCGGCGGGGAAAGCCCCACTCGACACGGCAATCCCGAAAGACGAAGGTGAGGGGAGTGGCATTCGACAGATGGGTACGTTGGAAGAACGTGGCGACACTGCTGAGAAAATTTTGGTGGAAGCTGCCCCAGGCGATTTCGAGCTTCGGCTGAACCTCTCCCGGAAGGAAGATGTGGGGCGGGTAGAGTTCCGCCTGACCGAGAAGGTCGTAAGGATCGACGTGGAATGCCGTAGACATAAAGATCCATTATATCGCGCTCTGCCTGGGACCTGGAGCGCGGGAATAGCCCCGTCAGCGAGTCAAGTAGATAGATGAATGGCAGGGGGATTAGGGTTTGCTGCGGAGCGAAATCGATAGAAAGAAAGACTGGCATCGCCCTGACGAAGCACGCGGATACGTTCCAGTTGGCCGAGTGCCTCCGGGAGATCATAAGTGCGGCGGTGTTCGGCGATCACGAGGGCGCTGGTCGCAAAGAATGGAGCGGAGGCGAGGAACGTAAGGACGCGGCCGTATTCGTCAACGGCGGCATAAGGAGGATCGAGGAAAACGATGTCGAAAGGAGCGCTTGCGGGAGTGTACTCCGCAGCGAGGCGCTGCAAGCCCCGCAGCGCGTCGAGCTTGAGAATCCGTGTGCATCCACGGATGCCTAGCGAATCGAGATTCTTCTGAATGAGAGTGGCAGCGGGGAAATGATTTTCGATGAACACGACTTCAGCGGCACCGCGGCTGAGCGCTTCAATGCCGACGGCGCCAGTGCCGGCGAAGACGTCGAGGAAGCGGCAGCGAGGGATGCGTTCGGCCAGAACATTGAAGAGAGATTCGCGGAGGCGGTCGCTGGTAGGGCGAAGGGCAAGGCCCTTGAGGTTCTTAAGTTGGCGGCTGCGAAAAGTTCCTGCGATGATGCGCATGGTGTTTTCGATGGGCCTCAACCGACGCGGGCAAGGTGATAGCGGCGTTGCCATTCGCCGGGAAGGAGACGCAGCACGCGCTGAAGCGATTCCTTCTGGGCAGGCTGTTCGGCGAGGGCAAACGCTTCCTTGCGGGCGAGTTCGAGAAGTTGGCGATCGCGCATGGGGTTGGCCACATGGAAGCCGAGTTGGCCGGACTGCCGGGTGCCAAAAAACTCGCCGGGGCCGCGAAGCTGGAGGTCGGTTTCGGCAATTTCAAAACCGTCGGTCGTGCGGACCATGGTCTCCAGGCGCGCGCGGGCATCTTCGGTCATGCGGCCGGGAGCGACGAGGATGCAATGGGATTGTTGCGCACCGCGGCCGATGCGCCCCCGGAGCTGGTGCAGTTGGGCAAGGCCGAAGCGTTCCGCGTGCTCAATGATCATGACCGTGGCGTTGGGGACGTCCACACCGACTTCCACGACGGTGGTAGCCACCAGAATTTGAACTTCGTTGCGGCGGAATTTCTGCATGACGTCTTCTTTTTCTTCGCTGGAAAGGCGGCCGTGGAGCAGGCCGACCTTGAGTTCAGGGAAAACAGTCCTTGAAAGGCGCTCGTACTCTTCCATCGCCGCCTTGAGTTCCAGCTTCGACTCTTCGATGACCGGGTAGACAACATAGCCCTGATGCCCGGCCACAACTTCGCGGCGGAGGAAATCCCAGACGCCGGGAAGATGTTGCTCGGTGGTCGTGCGGGTTTCGATGGGGGTGCGGCCGGGAGGAAGTTCATCGAGGACGGAAACTTCGAGATCGCCATAGAGCGTGAGGGAGAGCGTGCGGGGGATGGGCGTGGCCGTCAAGACGAGGACGTGCGGCGCATTGCCGTGCCGGGCGGCTTTGTCCATCAGGCGCTTGCGCTGGAGGACGCCGAAGCGGTGCTGCTCGTCGATGGCGACAAAACCGAGCCGGTGAAATTCGACGTCCTCTTCGATGAGAGCGTGTGTGCCGATGACGAGCTGGGCTTCGCCGGAACGGATGCGCTCGCGCGCGGCAGTTTTTTCGGAGGGCTTGAGGCCACTGATGAGGAGTTCGACGGTGTGGCCACCGGGAGCAAGGATGCGCCGGGCCGAAAGGAAATGCTGGACAGCGAGAATTTCGGTGGGAGCCATCAGCGCAGCTTGGCAGGCGTTTTCGATGGCGATGACCGCGGCCTGGAGAGCGACGATGGTCTTGCCGCTGCCGACATCCCCCTGCAGGAGGCGATTCATGGGCACGGGCTTTTCGAGGTCCGCGGCAATTTCGGCAAGGACGCGTTTCTGGGCGTTGGTGGGCTTGAATGGAAGAATGCGCTTGAGGGCTTCGCGGACTTTGTCCTCGCGAACGCGGAAGGCGATGGCGTTTTCTTTGCGGACGGCCCTGCGGCCCAAGGCCAGGCTCAGCTGGTACAGGAAAAATTCTTCAAAAATGAGGCGCTGTTGAGCAGGCGAACGAAAGAGATTGAGCGCTTCGAGGGATTCACCGACATCAGGAAAATGAGTGTGGACCAAGGCATCGCGTCGTGAAGGATATTGGAGCTGCTGGAGCAGGGTTGGCGGCAGGACGTCAGGAATATTGGGATCGAGGTTTTGCAGCGTGGCGTAAATCGCACGCCGAATCTGGCGCGTACCAAATGTCCCGACGGCTTCGTAAATGGGCACGATGCGGCCCATCTCCACGGAATCCACTTCTTCGCTGGTGAGCACTTCAATCTGCGGATTGATCATTTCCCGGCGGGCGGGGCGCAGCTTGTCGATCTCGACTTTGCCGTGCAGGATGAGCTGCTGGCCGGGCTTCAGGCGTCCTTCCAGATAACCACCGTGAAAAAATTTGCACGGCATCGAGCCGGAATCATCCTGAACGAGGAGATGATAGATGGCATCGCGGCCGTACATGCCGCGAACGGCCTGGCCACTCATGACACGGGCGCGCAAGGTGTAGGTACCGTTGGGCTGGACGTCCTTGATCTTGGAAAAATGGATGCGGTCTTCGTAGCGAAACGGCAGATAGTTGAGCAAATCTTCCAAGGTGAAGATGCCGCGTTTGGCCAGGAGTTCGGCGCGCTGCGGCCCCACGCCTTTCACCATGCGGACGTCGGTCTGAAGGGAGATGGACATCGCTCCTTCTTTATACCACTGCTGGGATAAGGTCCGCTTTTCGAGAAACTTGCGTCGCGGGCATGCGTAACATTAGAGTGGGCGTTCGGGGCAGGCCGAGCCTACAGGAGGTTGCCTTGGCGGAAACACGATTGAATGGAACGGACAAGCGCGCGCTGCTGCTTTGGATCGTGCTCGGGATCCTGGGTGCGCTATTTGCGCACAAATACTTTTTCCGCGCGTTTCCGGAAGCCTCCGTGGATTTCAAGGTTTCGCGGGCGGAGGCGCAGAAGCGCGCGAAGGAGTTCGTGGAAGGGTTGGGAGAGAACCTCAACGGTTATCAGTCGACAATCGTGTTCGACGTGGACGAAAACGCCAAGACCTACCTGGAACGCGAGTTGGGGTTGCAGCAGGCCAACCGGTTGATGTCCGGCGAATTGAATATCTGGTATTGGGAAGTGCGCTTTTTCCGGCCGCAACAAAAGGAAGAGTTTCAGGTGCGCGTCAGCCCTGCCGGAAAAGTTGTTACCTACGACCACAAGGTCGAAGAGGCACGAGCAGCCAAATCGCTGAATCGCGAGGAGGCACAAGGGGCGGCGCAGGGATTTTTGCAGAGCAAGCTAGGTACGGACTTGAACAACTGGAATTTCCTGCCGGAGGAGGCCAATTCCCAAACGCGGCCAAACCGCGTGGACTGGTCGTTTACCTGGGAGCGCAAGAATTTCAAGGCCAAGGATGCGCCGTACCGGCTGGTGGTGGGGCTGCAGGGTGACCGGATTGGGAGCACGCAGGAATTTCTGCAGGTGCCGGAAGCGTGGTCGCGGGATTACAAGAATCTGCGTTCAAGAAACGACCTGTACGAAATTATCGCGATCGTGCCGTACATTTTGTTGCTGGGGGCAGTTCTGTGGCTTGGCGTTTCGCTAACCAGGCAGGACAAGACGAAGTGGGGCGCCGCGATAAAAATTGGCCTGTTCGTGGCAGTGCTGTTTTTCCTGATGCAGTTCAACCAATGGGATTCCTACCGCGCAGGGTATGACACGAAAGATTCCTATGCGAGCTTCGTCACGCTGCGGATCGTAATCATCCTGGCATCCGCGCTGGTGACGGCGCTTATGGTGACTTTGGTATTGCCGGGTGGAGAGCCCTTATATCGCTCAGCGCAGCCGGAACGATTGCGGCTGTATCAGACGTTCAGCCGAAGAGGACTGTTGTCGAAGGAGTTTTTTTGCTCATCGGTGGTCGGATTGTCGCTGGCAGCGGCGCACATCGGATTCATTGTTGCGTTTTACATGGTGGGTAGCCGGTTCGGTGTATGGGCGCCGCAAGATACGAACTATTCGGAGGCCTTTAACACGTCACTACCCTGGATCGCGGGAGTAGCGATTGGCGTAACCGCGGCGACCAGCGAGGAGTTCCTGTTCCGTCTCTTCGCGATTCCCTTTCTGCACAAGTTAACGGGGTCGCGTTTCCTGGCGGTCGTCCTACCGGCATTTTTCTGGGGGTTTCTGCACAGCAATTATCCGCAGGAGCCGGGCTATATACGCGGGATAGAAGTGGGACTCATCGGGATTGTCGCGGGAATGGTGATGCTGCGGTGGGGCATCGTGGCAACGCTGATCTGGCATTACACGGTGGATGCTTCGCTGGTCGGGTTGCTGCTGATCCGCTCCGACAATCTCTATTTCAAGATTTCCGGCGTGGTTGTGGGGCTGGCAGCGGTCGCTCCGCTGGCGTGGTCCGGCATCAGCTATTTGCTCCGGGGGAGATTTGAGCCGGTAGACGAGCTGCTGAATGGCGCGGAGGGCGCGCCGGAGATCGACCTGGCACATCGGCCGGCAAGCGAAGAAGTACAGCTATCAGCGCGGCGCTACACTCCGCTGACCGCGGGAGCGATTGGTTTTCTGGCATTGTGTGTGCTGGTTGGCGGGCTGCTGGCGTGGCGCATGAAGCGCGAAAGTATCGGAGACTACCTGAAGCTTTCCACAAACAGCCGCACCGCAGTTATGAGGGCGGACGCCGTGCTTCGCGAACATAGCCTGGACCCAAGCAGTTTTCGCAAAGGGGCGCTTTTCGTGGACACGACAGATCCCGTCAGCAATGAATACCTGCGGCGCCGGATGTCCATCGCGGAGATCAACAAGATTTATGCGGAGCGGGTGCCGGGAGCGTTGTGGCGTGTGCGCTATTTCCGGGACTCGCAAGCCGAGGAGTTCGCGGTCACGCTGAAGCCGGACGGGTCATTGGACGGGTTCTGGCACACTTTGCCGGAAGCGGCGAAGGGAGCGTCGCTAGGCAAAGAAGAGGCGCTGGCGATCGCGGAAGGATTTCTGCGCGACAAAAAGCAGATTGACCTGAGAGGCTGGAAACTTGTGGAATCGAGTTCCGACAAGCGGCCGAACCGCACGGATCACACGCTCACGTGGCAGCAGAATGTGCCGCTGGACCCGCAGGCCGCCGACGGTGCGAATGCCGCGGATCACGCCTACGCTCGCATGGATTTGCATATTCTTGGCAACGAGGCAGCCGATTACCGGACGTATATCAAAATCCCCGACGAATTCGAGCGTAAGCAGGACGAACAGCACCTACCACGGACGCTATTTAATGTGGGCCGGCTTGCTGTCGCCGTGGGTCTTGCCATCGTTGTCTTGATTGTGTATTTCAAGAGATTCCGCATGCAAACTAATTTCCACGTACCGTGGAAGCGCCTGGTGGTTTGGGGACTGGCCGGGCTGGCTGTCTATCTTCTCCAATTCTTGCTAGGCAAGGGAATCCCGGAAACAGTTGCGGACTATTCGACGGCTGATCCTTGGAAAATATTCCTGGCTGGGATTGTGGTGCGGCAGTTCATCGCGGCGGCGTTTGTGGGGGGAATCCTGGTGATTCTCTTTGGGCTGGCGTGGCACTTTGCGGCGCAGGCGTTCGGCGAGGAACGGGTTCCCACGTGGCTGGGCATGCCGGCGAATTATTATCGCGATGCGTTCTGGATTGGATTGGGAGGGTCGGCGCTTCTGATTGGGCTGCAGCGGTTTCTGAGCGCGGCGTCGTTGTGGTGGCCTACTTTGCAGCGCGCTGTGCCCAACAGCTTCGGCACTTCGTTTGACGCGCTGGTGCCCGCAGCCGGGGTGATCGGCGGAGCGCTTTATCACGGCTTGTTGCTTACAGGAATCTTGGCTGTTGTCGCGGCATTTATCAGCGCGGAACTAGGGGTACGCTGGTTGCGGCTGCTGCTGTTCTTCGCAACTGCTGCGGCAATGGTCTTCAACTGGGGCTCTCCGGCGGATTTCTTGAAGCAGTTTCTAATGCACTTGATCCTGCTGACGTTTTGGGTGTTTGGGATCCGTTGGGTGGCGCGCTTCAACCTGTTGGGATGGTTCCTTGTGATTGTGTGTACGACCCTGCCGGGGGCCGGATTGGAACTGACCGGGCAGCCGGACGCTTTCTACCGGAGCCAGGGCCATATCGTATTGACGGCAATGGTCGTTCTGCTGGCGTGGCCACTGGTGTTATGGCGGCTGCGGCCGGGAGAGAGAGCCGCCGAGGGGTAGATGGTCATGGCAACGGGCGGCGCTTCGGCGCATCCAAAGGGGTAGGCCACGCGAACGTGGGTAGACGGATGGGGACCTTTGCTTACGTAACAGCGTAGAAGGCGTCCAAATTGGTTATCGGCGGTGTGGACTAGTCTGCGGGGGAGCGCCAGGAAGTAACCTCCTTTTGCAGAATGAAGTGCACCGAATTCGGCAAAGAGAAAGCGAATATGCCGCTACCCAACTGGGCCTTAGCTTTTGCGGATGATGCCGGCCGGACCAGCAATTCCGAAGCTGCCCTGGCCACGGTGACCTCTTTGGCCAACCTCGACGAGCGCACCCTAGTCCAGGAAGCGCAAGTGGGCAATCGCGCTGCTTTCGAGGAACTGGTTCGCCGCTACGATCGCGACGTGCTGCGGCTGGCGCTCAACTTGATGAAGCGCACCGAGGACGCCAGGGACGTTTATCAGGAAGCCTTCCTGAAGGTCTACAAAAACCTCCATCGATTCCGCTTTGAGTGCAGTTTTTATACCTGGTTGTACCGCATCGTGACCAACGTATGCCTGGACCAATTGCGGCGGCGGCAGGCCCGGCCGGAGGATCAGGCGCCCGAGATGCACGCCGGGCAGTATGAGGAGGGTACCACTGACTTTTTCGAGCGGCAGAGAGAGCATCGCCCTGCGCTCGATCCCGAAAAGCATTTGGTTGGCCAGGAAATCCGCGCCAGGCTTGCGACGGCGATGGCGCGGCTCTCGCCCCGGGAACGCATCGTGTTTGAAATGAAGCACTACCAGGGACTCAAGTTGCGCGCCATCGGCGCTGCCCTTGGCACCAGCGAAGAGACCGTAAAGAATTCGCTATTCCGCGCAACGCGCAAATTGCGCAGTCAATTGGGAGAACTGCGATGAGCGCCGCCGATCCGTTGAACACTTGTTCTGAGATTGCACCGCTGCTGGTCTTCTACGCCTGCGATGAAGTGAGCGCTGCAGAGAGCGCGGCCATTGATGCGCATTTGGCGGCCTGCACGGACTGCCGGGAGCAACTCGCCGAGGAACGCGCTTTCCAGGAAGCGGTCGGCGCGATGCCGCAGCCCGCGGACAACATGGACAGTGCCAGCGTGCTGCTGGCCCAATGCCGGAGTGAACTCTACGAAAAGCTTGACGACCTGGCGGCACCTCTCGTGAAAGAGCGGGGGCCCGCGTTCCTGTGGTTGCGACGATGGATGGCGTTGCACCCGGCATGGAGCGGCGCCCTGATGGTTCTTTTCGGGCTTTTGGTTGGCGTGCAATCAACGCAGTGGTTCACCGGCCGGAATGACGCGAACGCGCTGGACCAGGCGGTGAATGTGCGGCCGAGTACGCGCCTCACCGAAGATCAGCTCGCCAAGATGGTTGTTGCCGGCGTGAATCTGGCTCCTTCGACGGAATCTGGAACGCAGAATGTGCGCCTCCAATTGAGCGCGGAGCAACCCGTGGTGCTAACGGGAAACCTGGATGATACAGATGTGCGGCAGGTGCTGACGTACGTTGTGGAGAACGGCGAGCGCTTTGATTCCGGCGTGCGGCTGGATTGCCTGGATGCGTTAAAGGCGCGCGCGAAGGATGTGGGGGTGCGTAGTGCCCTGCTGACCGCGGCACGCAAGGACCGGAATCCCGCAGTACGATTGAAGGCGCTGGAGTCGCTGCGCGATTCGACCTCGGACCGAATGGTGCGCGAGACTTTGCTCGAGTCGCTGCAACAGGATTCCAATCCCGGCGTGCGGGTCGAGGCCGTGAATTTGCTGGTGCGCTCTCTGAATGCCAGTGAGCCGGACTCCGCGCCCCTGCCGGCGCTGGGCAATCCGGATGCGCCTGAGCATGCAATGACGGCACCGAGGGCTCTTGGTCTTACGCCGGACGAATCGCTGGCGAATGTGATTCGCGCCCTAGAATACCTGCGGCGTAAAGACCCCAGCCAGTATGTGCGGCTGCGCAGTTCGGCGGCACTGCGGGAAATCAACGAGCGCAGCGAACAGTGAGTTTTCAGCGCGTGATTGCTAACCGGGCTTACCACATGCGAATGGATTGGCAAATCTCGCTTCGTTCCCGCCGTCGCCAGTCAGAGCCACTGCTATTTCTCAAACTTACTCTGGTAATCGCTGCGTTGGCCGTGGTGTCACCCGCTTACGCGGGGGAAAATGTGCCTCCGCATGCGTCGGCGGACCGCTCCGGAGATGTCGCCACGAATGATCGTGGGACGCTCACGCTGACAGCCGACCTGGGTTCGGTGCGCATTCAGACCCTGCCCGCCAACGCGCCTCCCGTGGTCCATTACACCATGCATGTTGAAACGGACGCGCCGGAACCAGTGGCGCACACTCTGCTGCAAAAATATGTTCTGACGGCAAAAGAAACATCGAACGGAGTTTCCCTCGTGGGGCGACTTCCGCAACTGCGTTCGATTATCAACCGCAACGCACAATACTGGGTACAATTCCAAGTCAGCGTGCCGGCAAATTTCGGTGTAGAAGTGAGCACCGGAGCCGGTGACATTGAAACATCGGACCTTACCGGGCGCGTCCTACTGGAAACGCAAGGCGGTAACATTCGCACGGGACGTCTTGGATGCGGGCCTTACCGGAGCCTTTCCGTGGAGCGCTATGCGGCCAAGCTGGAAACCCAGGGCGGGCATATCACTGTGTTAGATGTCGCGGGCGACCTGGATGCCTTTACAGCCGGGGGCCACATCCAAGCCGGTAATATCGCAGGCAGCGCCAAGCTGCGCTCCGGGGGCGGCCACATTCGCGCCGGTCAAATTGGGGGCGAAGCGCATCTGGAGACGGAAGGCGGAAACATTGCCGTTGGCGAAGCGGGTTCCTTTGTAAGCGTGCGCACGGGCGGCGGGCAGATCGATTTTGGAGAAGTGCACGGTTCGGTGCACGCGCAGACAGGCGGCGGTGGAATTCGCGTTATGTATGTAGCAGGGCCGATGGAAGTAGAAACGAGCGGCGGCAGCATCTGCCTGACGCACGTGGCGAACACACTGCGCGCGGCAACGGGAAACGGCGCGATCACAGCTTGGATTGCGCCGGATTCACCCGATCCGAAGCATCCTGTTGGGCTGCCGGGCGCTTCGCAGCTCTCTTCCAGCACCGGCGACATCGTCGTGTTTTTGCCGCGGAATATCATGGCGACGATCGACGCGACGGTGGACAACGGCGGGGCCCAGCGCATCGAAGCGGACCCTTCTCTCCCGTTGAATCTGCAGACGCGGCCCGAGGGATCGTTGCACGCTTACGCGGCGTTGAACGGGGGCGGGGCAGTGCTAAAACTGCACACCATGACGGGCAAAATTCGGCTGCAATACCTGGACACGGAAACAGCGTTGCGGCGATCTATGATGGAAGAGGAAAAGCAGCGTCTCGTCAGCATTGGGTTTCCCAACGGAGCGGAAGCAACAGAGTCGGCGGCTTCTACCAGGGCAATTGCCGAGGCTAAGACCGATTGGGTCGACCAATGGATCGATTGGTTGGAGAGCAAGTTTATGGGCGGTGTGCGGGAAGATGCGGAAGAATTCAAGAAGCGCTTGATCGCCTCGCCTCCCCCGGAATATCCGCAGTTGGCACGCAAGGCCGGCTTGCAGGGTGTGGTGCGGATGCAAGTCCGGGTGAGGACGGATGGCAGCCTGAGCGTGGATAAAATCATCGAGGGGGAACCGGCGCTGGCAGATGCCGCAACGTCCGCGATCCGGCAATGGCGGGCGCGGCCCGGGCAGTTGGGCGACAAAAAGGTTGACGTCATCACCACGGTGACGTTTAATTTTCAACTCCGCTAAGAAGCTGGCCCGGAGAGTGGCGCGCGGGTAGGAAGAGCTTTTATTTGCCCTGGGGGAAGTGAACGGGTTGAGGTTCGCGAGGAGGGTCAACGATGTATCGCGCCGTCATTCGTGCCGCTACCTTGGTGCTTTTGGTCGTCACGGGAATCCTGACTCCGCAATGTTTCGGCGTCACGCGCGAATTCGCGCAAACGTATCCCCTGCGTTCCGGGGGATCGCTGGAACTCAACAATGTGAATGGCACGGTGCGCATTGAGGCCTGGGACAAGGATGTGGTGGAAGTGCGCGCAGTGAAGACGACTCCGGAAAAGGAATCCAACCTGGACCGCGTTTCGATTGACGTGGACTCTCGCCCGGACGGGGGGCTTTCCATTTCCACGCGCTACCCGCAGGAAGAGGGCGTGGAAGTAGCGGTGGACTATACGGTGCACGTGCCGCGGCGCGCTCAGGTGACCCACGTCAATACGGTGAATGGCTCGCTGAGCGTGACGGACCTCGATTCGGTGGGTGATCTGCATACGGTCAATGGCAATATCGAGGTTTTCGAGGGTAGCGGCAACGTGCATGCCCACACGACGAATGGCAACGTGTATCTCGAACTAAAGCGCCCAGCGGATTCCAAGGGGGCTCTCGCAGAGACCACCAACGGTTCAGTGCTTTTGGCAGTTCCAGCGGATCTCCCGGCAAATCTGGAAGCACACTGCATGAACGGGAGCTTCTCCTCGGAGCTTCCCGTGGTAATGCGTGGAGCAGTGCAGCCCAGAGTGTTGCATGGAAAACTGGGACGTGGTGGCACGCCCATCCGGCTGGGCACAGTAAACGGGGCCATCCGTGTGGTCGCTCTTCGGGCGACGGTTTAGCATTTTCTCCGTCTAAGTAACCAAAGGAGTTGAACGCCACTATGAACAATCGAAATCGTTGGACGGTACTCGGCCTCGGAGCCCTGAGCATAGCGCTGATAGCTCTGCCAGGCGCTTCCGCTAAGAAACAAGAGACCGGAAGCACATCGCAGAAGCACACACAAATTTACGTCAACCAGGATAAGGATGATCCGGGAGCGGAATCGGACAAAGTCATTGAGATTGAAGGACTTCCCTCCGATGACGATGTCCAGGTATTGCTGGGCGGAGGCGGAAGCTGGCTCGGCGTGGGCGTAGCCGAAGTCACGCAGGAAAAGGTGAAGGAACTTAGATTGCCAGCAGAGCGCGGGGCGCTGCTCGGAAAGATCGTACCGGATAGCCCCGCTGCCAAGGCTGGCTTGAAAGAGAACGACGTCATCACTGAGGTCAACGGGCAACGGGTGGAAGGCTCGGAGCAGTTCCGTCGCATGATCCGCGAGATTCCCGCGGGGAGGACGGCACAATTGTCGGTGTGGCGAGATGGACGCCAGCAGACCATTGCGGTGACATTGGGCAAGTCGGAAACCGCACGCCATCACACGATGGTGGCACCAACACCGGGAAGCTTCGCGTTTCAAATGCCGGATTTGCAGGAATTGCCCGCGCTCGAGGGTCTCCGCAATTTCAATTTTATGGTTTCCGGCCACGCGCGGCTGGGTATTGACGCAGAGGATCTGGAAGGAGATTTCGGAAATTACTTTGGCGCGCCGGATGGCGAAGGAGTCCTGGTGCGCAATGTATTCGAGAACTCTCCCGCGGCCAAGGCCGGGCTGAAGGCTGGCGATGTGATCACCAGCATGGACGGCGAGAGAATCCGGAGTGCCAGCGAGCTTCGCGAAAAGCTGATGCTGAAGAAAGACGCAAAGACAGTGAAGCTGGGCTTGCTGCGCAACCGGAGCGAATTGTCGTTGACTGTCGAGTTTCCCGCTCCCGAGCCGAAGCAGCCGCACCACATTTCGGAGCACACAAACATATAAAGAATAAGAATCTCGATGGCTAGGCCCGGCTTGCGTAGATTGCCGGCCGGGTCCTTTGCTTTGGGGAAACGCCCGCAGAATAGATTCTTGCCGGCATGCACCTTCTGCCCGACAAAAGGGAAGCTCAGGCGTCGGGACCGTACTTGCGTAGCAAGCGCAGCGGCCGCCGCCGGCCATGCTCACATGGAATAAGGCGCGCTCCCGGAGAGCGCTACGTCCGGCCGCAGGACGCCAAAGAAGCCGCTCATGGCTCTTCCTTCGGCGGACCGTGGAAAGTGCTGTGGAATGGGGCAAAGTGGCGGTGGCCCTCCTCCGACTGATTGAGGGCGGCGCCTTCGTGCTCAACCCAGGCATGCGCTTCGAAAAGGTTCGTGTGCTTGCGAACACCAATGCGCACGCTGGCGGAAATTCCCTGCAGCCGCAACAGATACCAGAGGGTGAGTGATGTTTCGAGGCAGCTCACTCCGGGTATCCCGTAGTGGACGGCGGCACGAACCATGCGGCAAGTCTTCTCCACGATGTCCTTGCTGCTGGCGGATTGCGGCAAGGCCGGGTTGCGGCGCCCCAAACGGGCCTGCAGCCACTCCTGCGTCTTCTTGTAACCACGCACGCGCAGAGACATCCCGACGAGAGGAAGAAGTACTGCGGCGCGTCGAAATATCTTCCGGGCTACGGGATCCAGCGCTTTATACCGCTGGAATGGTTCCCACATTGTCGCTCGCAATGTCGAGCAGGCCATGTTCCTGTAGGCGGCTCAACAGTTCGGTAAGATGGGTGCGCAAGAGTTCGGGTTCCACCTCGAATTCTTCCTTGAGCCTGGTGTAAGCTGCGTCAATGCTGGGAGAGGACGTGAGCAGCTCCCACATGCGCGTTCCCGCGGTGTCCAAGCCGAAATACATTTCCGTTTCCAGGTTCAGCAAAACGGATTCTCCGTCAAGATGCTGCACGAGGACGTGCTTGGGAACGATCACGCGATTGGCGAATTGCATCATCCAGTGCTTCTCCTGCCCCTGGTGCCAGGGAGGACGGAGGGGCGATTCGGGCTCAATGTACATGCTCCGCGAGTATCTTACCGGGGAATGGCTTCGCAAGCCATGCACGCTGCGGATAGTGGGTCAGTTTCCGGCTAGCGTGATAATCGGGAGTTGGCCTGACTCCGCTGGCTGGATTCGATCCGAACCCAAAAGGTTCACGAAGCCTACAACATCGAAAGGATTCCAAAGAGCTTCGTGTATGGTCGCGAGAAGAAACTTGCAGCGCAGTGGCTCAACCGGTTCAAATTCTTACGCGTTCCTCGGGGCCATCGCATATCAATTTACGGTTAAGGTCAAGGTCTGCGAGTGGCTCACGCCGTTCGATGTGCCGGTGATCGTCAAGGTGTAGTTCCCGGTTGGCGTGCCGCCCGACGGCGGAGGAGGGGCTGGCGAGCTATTGCCACCGCCCCCGCAGCCCATCAGGATGATGGCGAGCAGCATGGGGGCCACGAAGTCCAGCCGAGCCAAGCCCATCTGGTAGCTGGGCGAATGCCGACGCCATGCAGTCGAGCCGTGCACCCAGGCGCAGAGCCTGAAGGCCAACAGCAGGGCCATGCTGAAGGCCAGCACGGCCAGCGGAACGCGCGTCCTGGGACCGCCCGCAGGCGGGATCCAGGACTGCGTGGGAGCCGCGGTGCTAACGTACACGGTAAATGCGCCTGGGGTCGCGACGGTAGCCATAACCGGCCCGAACACCGAACAAGTGGCTTTGGGCGGGGCTCCCGAGCAGGTGATGGCAACGCTCATCTCATCGCCACCGGACGTTCCGCCCGTGGCGCTCACCTGCAACGAGTACGTCGCCGTCTGGCCTTGGGTCACGGTGGCGACTAGCGAACCCCCGGGAGCGGGCCCTATCAGGAAATCTAAGCCCGCACCGGAGAGGTTGACGGTTTGCGTGCCTGCGGTGTCGGTCATGGTGAGCAGTGCACTCTTCGAGCCGACAGCTGATGGGGTGAATTTCACGTTGACTTCGCAGGAGCCGCCACCGCCCGCAAGGGAATGGCCGGCGCAACTGTCCGTTTCCGAGAAGTCGGAGGCATTCGTGCCGGAAATGACCACGGTGGAGACGCTCGTTGGTAAGGAGCCTCGGTTGCTGAGCATTACAGTAAACGTGTGGGATGATCCCAGCGGTTCACTGGGGAACGCCAGAGGGTTGGGAAAAGCGACGGCGGCAGCGGTGGGCGCTCCGACCAAGCCCGCCACGGAGCGAACGCGGATGTTGTCCAGCACCACCAGGTCCCCGGAAGTACCTCCCGCGACGATCGATGGAGAATCAAAGACGGCGCTCAACGCTGGCCCACCATCGCCAGAATATCCGCAAAAATAACCGCCGTTGCTGTTGAACGTCCCCGCCACGGTAGCGATGTTGCCTGTGGAGGCGGAAACCTCGCGAATCACGCAACTGTCGGGGTCGGGAATGAAGAGATTGCCTGCGGGGTCAAGGAACACGCCGAAGATGTTGCGAAGCTGGGCTGAGGTGGCGGGGCCGCCGTCACCGGAAAAGCCCTGGCCCAAAGTTATGTTGCCGGCGACGGTATAGATGTTGCCGTTGACCGCCATTACCTCGCGGACTTCGTAGTCCCAGGTGTCCGCGATGAAGAGGTTGCCGGCACTATCCACGGCCACGCCGTAGGGAGTATTCAGCGTGGCACTAGTAGCGGGGCCACCATCACCGCCGCCGACGACGAGGCTGAGCGGGATTCCGGCTACAGTGTTGATGATTCCCGTAGAGGCGGAAACCTCGCGAATCACGCTATTACCGGAGTCGGCGATGAAGAGGTTGCCGGAGGCATCGACGGCCACGCCTCCTGCGGGCACCAACAAGTCGATGGGATATAACTCAGCGCCGGTGGCTGGGCCGCCGTCGCCGTAAAAGTCGCAATAATAATTGCCGGAGCTGTCTGGCGGCGTCCCCGCCACGGTGGAGATGATACCGGTGGAGGCGGAGACCTTGCGAACCACACAATTACCGCTGTCCATGATGAAGATGTTCCCTGAGCCATCCACAGCCACATCCCTGGGGTAAAAGAGCGTAGCGCTGGTGGCTGGGCCCCCGTCGCCGGAGAAGCCGATGAAGCCGTTTCCGGCCACCGTGGTGATGATTCCCGTGGAAGCGGACACCTCGCGGATGACGTTGTTGGCCGTATCGGCGATAAACACGTTCCCAGCACGGTCCGTAACCAGACTTGCGGACCAAGGAGTAGCGTTATAAAAGGCGAGCTCTGCATCCATGCCAGGGTAGCCATCGCCGCTATAGGCGGGGAAGCCGATCATCTGGCCCACGTGGTTCGGATCGGGCATGGCCACGCCGGCGAAGGTGGAGATGTTGTCGGTAGAGGCAGAAACTTCGCGGATCACAGAGTTCTGGTAATCCGCGACGAAGATGTCTCCTGAGCTGTCCACGACTACGCCGTAGGGCTGGTTGATCTGGGCGCTGGTGGCCGAAGCTCCATCGCCGGAGTATCCACATCCGAGGCTGTAGTCGCCCCCCACGGTGGAGATGTGGCCGTTGGAGGCGGAAACCTCACGAACCAGGCAGTTGTTGGTATCCGCTATGAAGAGGTTTCCGGAGCGATCCACAAATACCCCGTAGGGCGCGCTGAGTTGGGCGCTCGTGGCCAGTCCTCCATCGCCGGAGTATCCACAACTGCCCGTGCCCGCCACGGTGGAGATGGTGCCGGCGGAGGCGGAAATCTTGCGAATCGCGCAATTAGTGGTATCTGCAATGATGATGTTCCCGGAGCCATCTACGGCCACGCCGTTAGGAAATCCAAGCTTGGCGCTGGTGGCCGGCCCGCCGTCCCCCGAGTACCCGCAATGTAACAACCCGGTTGTATCTGGCAGCGTTCCAGCCAGGGTGGAGATGACTCCGGCGGAGGCGGAAACCTCACGAACCAGGCAGTTGTTGGTATCCGCTATGAAGATGTTGCCGGAGCGATCCACGGCCACGCCGGAGGGATCATTCAGCTGGGCGCTGGTGGCCGGCCCGCTATCGCCGGTGAACCAACAACTGCCCGTGCCCGCGACGGTCGAGATGTTCCCTGTCTGGGCGGAGACCTCGCGAATCCTGCAATAGCTTCTCTCCGCAATGAAAATGTTGCCGGCGCTATCCACGGCCACGCCGGTGGGATATGCAAGGCTGGTGTTGATGGCGGGGCCGCCATCGACGGAGAAGCCTCCACGCGCTCCACTGCCCGCCACGACCGTGACGTTCCCAGTGGTATCCACCCTGAACACCCGTTCAGAGTGAAGACCGACGACGTAAACGTTCCCCGCGCCATCGATGGCGACTGCGGCGGGAAAACCCAGGCTCGACTTCAAGGCGGGGAGATTGTTCGGCCCGCCGCCGGCAACGGTTTGCACCGTGTTTTGGGCCCAAACTGCCGGGGCCATCAGCCCAATCACGAAGATTGCAACTGCTGCGAGTCGAATTGTGTGTTTGTGCATGGCTTTGCTTCCCTCGACTGCGCCGCCAAAACGACCTGACCCCAGCGAAATTGCAAGGCACATCGCGAAAGCGTTCTATTTCAAGGTGCGTCTCACGGCAGAGCCAAACGGACTAATATAGCTGAAAAAGGTATCAATTGGCAGGTCATATGAACGGGCAGCCATGTGCGCGATAAATCGCCTGGCCGGAGACTGACCCGCTACCGCGTCGCGGCAAAAACAGCAGGTTGCCGATTGTCTAATTGCGACAGGCAGGTTATAAAATCAAGCGTGTCTGTCCCTTGCATCGTAATTGATTCTCTTGAGAAGTGGTTTCCGCCCACGTACAGCGGCTGGCGCGCGTTTCTGCAGCCGTTTACCGCGCCCAGTTCCCCGGCGTTGCGCGGCATTTCGTTGGAGGTGGCAGAAGGCGAGGCGGTTGCCCTGCTGGGTGCGAACGGCGCAGGGAAAACGACGCTGCTACGGGTCCTGGCGACTCTGCTGCTCCCGACGCGTGGCAGTGCGCACGTCGATGGCCATGACGCGGTGAGCAACCCGGCTGCGGTGCGACGCCGAATCGGCTACCACGCGGGCCGCGATCTGGGGTTTTACTCGCGCCTGACGGGGCGACAGAACCTGCGTTTCTTCGGGCGGCTCAATCATCTTTCCGACGCCACAATCGAGGAGCGCACGCGGGTCCTTGGCGAGCGGTTTCAATTGAGCGAAGCGCTGGACCGCCAAACACGTTCGCTCTCGTCCGGCACCATCCAGCGGCTCAGCCTTTTGCGCGCGCTGCTTCATCAACCCAAAGTTCTGCTGCTCGACGAACCCACGCGCAGCCTGGATCCCATTGCCGCGCTGGAGTTCCGCCGCTTTCTGAAGACTGAAGTCCTCGCCGGGCACGGCACTTCTCTTCTTTTTGCCTCGCACTCCCTGCCGGAAATCGAACTCCTCGCGGATCGCGTGGCGATTCTACAGGAAGGCGCGCTAATTGCGTTTGACACGCCCACCAGGCTTAGGGCCAAGGTGGGGGCGTCTTCCCTGGAGCAGGTTTTCTTCCGGCTTACCGGGCGCCCCATACCTCCCGATGTGGAGGCCCACCCCGCATGATGCGCACCCTTCGTGATCTTTTTCTCTTTTTTCAACGCGACCTCCGGATCGCCGGCACATACCGCAGCCCGTTTATTTTGGAGGCGATCGAAGCGCTGTTTGGCGCAGCGATGTTTTACTATGTGGCGCGCTTTGTGGATTCGCCGGAGTTGCGCCAGGCGCTGCCGCAGGGAAACACATATTTCGCTTACTCGCTGGTGGGATTCGTATTTTTCGACTATCTCAATGCGGCGCTGGACAGCTTCGATCGCAGCCTCCTGGAAGCGCGGGACACGGGGACACTGGAACCATTGCTGGTTACGCAGGTCTCTCTGCCGGTAATTCTGGCAGGGTCCGCCGTTTATCCCTTTGCGGCCACGACGTTGCGCATTGCCGTGTATCTCGGCTGGGGCGCGATCCTTTTCCATTTTCCGCTGGGAAGAGCGAACTGGATCGGAGTGATTGCCGTGTTGCTCGCGACGCTGCTGGCTTTTTCTGGTTTAGGGGTTCTCTCCGCAGCCTACCTGCTGCTCTTCAAACGCGGAAATCCCGCGAAGTGGTTTCTTCTGTGAATCTCCAGCGTGGTAGGGGGCATGCTATTCCCCGTAAGCATCCTTCCGGACTGGCTGCAATTCATCGCCAGGATCAATCCCATCACGTATGCGCTGGATGCCATGCGGGCGGTTCTGCTGGATGGCGCAAGCCTGTTGGCAATCGGCAGGCCGCTGCTCTTGCTGCTCGTTTTCGCGGCCATCTTGCTGCCCGCTTCGATGGCTGCCTTTGCCTGGGCACTCCGCCGGACGAAGACCACGGGCACGCTGACTCACAGTTGAGCTCGTATCGAAACGAAATGGCCCGGGACAATCACAGGGAGGGCTTCCTCGCCCCGCATGGTGCGATGCTGCTTCGATATTTCGCGGATTGTTTGCTCTTTTGGTCGAAGGAGACCGCTTAGACAAAACCGGCTCCGCGAGAGCAGAGCCGGTCTCTCCGTCTAGATCGAGAGCGCCGAATTACGGCTTCTTCTTCTTTGAGCCGACCTTGGTTTCGATGCCGCCGGTAAGTTGATTCACCTGCTCCAGCCCATCCTTTGCCTGCTTGCCCCAGGTCCCGTTGGGGTCAAGCTCAAGGGCTTTCTGGTAGGCCTCGATCGTTCCAGGCTTTAGCGTGACTTCCACTTTGTCGCCCACTTGCTTGTAATCGGCAGAGGCTACCAGGCAGGCGCCCAGAAGATACCAGGACTGCGCATTCTTAGGATCGATTTCGACGGCCTTCTTGAGGGGTTCGACGCCTTCCTGCATACGGTTTGACTGATACAAGCTGATTCCGAAATTGCGCCAGGCAAAGCCGGCGTTCGGGGGATCGAGTTCCGCACTCTTGGTGTAAGCGACGCGCGCATCGTCGATTTTGCCGGCGCGCGCGAGCACGTTACCGAGATTATTGTAGTAACTCGCATTATCGGGCTTCAAGGTGACGGCCTGCTGGTAGGCGTTGACGGCATCATCGTTTCGCCCGGCCAGATCGTAGGCTTCGCCCATGCGCGCCCAGAAGAGATGATGGTTGGGATCCTTTTCCGGAGCCACCTTGTTGGCCTCTTGAAACTCGGCGATCGCCTTGTCGGAGAGATCCAGAATATGCTGTTTGGCCTGGTCGCGCTGATCGGCGGGAACTTTGGCAAGTTCTCCCTTTGCGGTGCGTTCCTGATCGAGGAAGGCGAGGCCGTTGCTGAAGTGTTCCTTCATACCGACGGTCTTTTGCTGCTCTTCCTGGCGCTTTTTAAAGGCGGCGGCAGCCTCGGGACTTTGCTTTTCGAGGATGTCCTTGAAATTCAGGCTAACGTCGGTCGGGCCGGAGTTTTGAGCGGTTGCCTGCACTTCAAAGGGCTGTTGCAGCTCGGGAGCGTGGAAGGTGAGCGTGTATTTCCCTCCTCTGAGGTTATTGAAAATGTATTTTCCGCCCGCGTCGGTCTTTGTTTCCTTAGCGCTGCCCTGTTCGCCCTTGAGATCGACAAGCAGGTCGGCGAAGGGCTTGCCCTCAAAATTCAAAACTGTTCCCTGAATCGTTCCGTTGAATTGCGCGGTCGCCCGCGGTACAAAGAAACTGATGAGCGCAAGCGTCAACAGAGCGGCGAGCGCATACGCCTTAACTGATTTCAACATGCTCCACTCTCCTTTTGTCTTTGAGGAGCGCCAGCCTCGGTTCTCCGGCTGGTTTCCTCTATTATCACCCATCTGCGGCCGATTCCAATGACCGGCGTCACATTCTTAAGGTATTGCCTTAACCACACTGTGATACGGGATGGGGTCGGGGAGGCCGGCTTCCGCGAAGGCGCGTAGCCGCAGCAGGCAGCTGTCACAGGCCCCGCAAGCCAACTCTTCTCCCTGGTAGCAGGACCACGTCAGATGCAGCGGGGCCCCCAAAGCCAAACCCCGGCGGATGATCTCACTTTTCCTCATGCCGATCACCGGCGTGACCATCTCAATGTGCGTTTCGGGGCGCGTGCCCACCCTAATCAGCTCCTGAAATACGCGGTAGTATTCCGGCCGGCAGTCGGGATAGCCGGAGCTGTCTTCGGCGACCGCACCGATGTAGATGGCCTGGGCGCCGATGGCCTCCGCCCAGCTCACCGCCACGCTCAGAAAATGGGCATTGCGAAAAGGCACGTAGGTGACGGGAATTTCACTTCCGCCCGGTCCTGACGCGCCCAACTCATTCTCCGGAACGGCAATCTCCTTATCTGTTAAAGCGGAGCCGCCGATGGCCCGGAAATGATCCAATTGGACGACGAGTCTTTCGCTCACGCCATAGAAGCCGGCGATCTCCTCGAAGGCGCGCCGCTCGCGTTTCTGGGTCCTCTGCCCGTAGCCGGCGTGCAGCAAGGCGACATTGCCGGCGCCATGTTCCTCAAGGGCAATGGCCGTGCATACACACGAATCCATGCCGCCGCTAAGCAGTACGACGGACTTGCCGCGATTCGTCATCCGCTCACCTGCAAGCGCATTCCTGTTAGACACCCCTCATGGCCGGGTCCCAGACGATTTTATGCAACTGCAAACCCAGACGCACGCTCAAGCCGTCTGCCAGAATCCATTCGACGAGTTGCCGCGGCTGCAAACCCTGCCACTTTCCCTGCGGGTCTTCGCTCACCGGGGAAAAGACCACTTGATTGACGCGCTCGGTGAGCCGGTGGGCGTGGGTAAAATCGCGGGCGAACTCGTAGTCCCGCCGGCTGGAAATCACAAACTTCACCTCGTCCTTGGGATCCAACTCTGCAAGATTGCGGGAATCGAAGGTATCGGGCTCGCCGGAATCTGGGCATTTTACATCGACGATCTTGATGACGGCTTTGGGCAGGCGGCTGACGAAGCGCTCACCGCTGGTTTCGATCATGACCTCATATCCCGCGGCGAGAAGTCCTTCGGCCAAAGGATAGATTTCCTCCTGGAGCAGCGGCTCGCCACCTGTGAGCTCCACAAGCTGTACACCTGCTTTCCCGGTGTCGGCGCGCCTGCTGAGAACATCGACACGCGCCAGGACTTCGCCCACGGTCATTTCCTGGCCGCCGTGGAAGGCGTAGGCCGTATCACACCAGGTGCAGCGCAAATTGCATCCCGTGAAGCGAACGAAGATGCACGGAAGGCCGGCGCGGCTTCCTTCGCCTTGAATCGATTTGAAAATTTCTGTGATGTGCATAAGACGCCCAAAATGGGTTGAGGAGCTCTACTGGCCGACGGTTTTGGCCTTCTTACCCGAGCGCCGCGAAAGCCAGTACATGCCGCCAAAGAAAAGCACCATGGCGACGATCAAGCGCAGGTAGCCGGGGGCAATGCCCATCAGGCGAAGGACGAAAATGTAGCCCGCGGCCACGAGCAAAGCGGGAATCAGAATGATGAAGAGCGAGCTGTTCATGCTTTCCCCTGACTACGGCGTGCCTCAGGCCCCGGGACGATAACGCGCACGGGCCGTGTCTGTCTCCCAGATGACAATGTCAGTCACGCGCGCGCCGCCCGGCAATCCCTTCAGTTGGCCGGTGACCTCATCGTAAAAATACTTCGCCATATTTTCCGCCGTGGGATTCACGGTAGTGAAAGGCTCCAGATCATTGATGAATTGATGATCCAATCGGTGGATGACATTGCGGATGACGCGCTTGAGTTCGGTGAAATCGATGAGCAGGCCGATGGCATCGAGTTGCGGCCCCTCCAGGGTGACCTGCACGCGGTAGTTGTGCCCGTGGACGTTTTCGCACTTCCCCTTGTAGCCCCGCAAGGCATGCCCGGCGGAAAATGTCTCTTCCACGCTGACTTCAAACATGAGGTTGCTTTCTTCCCCTTGCGTCGAAACGCCAATCTGGTTTCAGCCTGCTTCCTTGAAGGCTTTTCGTTTGTGAGCTGGACTTGCCGCAGCTAGGAATCGCCCAACCTCCGCAAGATCGTGGGTCCTATGGTAGCGCGGCAAAGACTCCAAGAAAATTTTACCATAGGGCATACGTTGGATGCGGGTGTCCAGGAGGGCCAGGACGCCGCGGTCGGTCTTGGAGCGAATGAGCCTGCCAAAGCCCTGTTTCAAAGCAAGAACGGCCTGGGGCACCTGAAATTCCGCAAAGGGATTGCGCCCGTCCTCCTGCAAGGCCCTGACGCGTGCGGCCACTATGGGGTCGCTCGGGACCGCGAAGGGCAAACGGTCAACGATGACGCAAGAAAGCTGGTCGCCGGGCACGTCCACGCCCTGCCAGAAGCTGGACGTGGCAAATAGGACGGCATTCGGGGTGTTCTTGAAACGTTCGAGAAGCACAGAGCGCGGCGCCGTTCCTTGGAGGAGCAGAGGAAAGTCGAGCCGCTCGCTGACCCGCTCAAACAGATCGTTCATCTGGGCATAGCTGGTAAAGAGGCAAAAGGCGCGGCCCTGGCTGTGTTCCAGCATCTCCACAATTTCGTCCGCAGCCTTGGGTGCAAAGCCGGGGTCACGCACATCGGGCATCTTTTGCGGGAGGTACAGCAGCGCCTGCTCCTCGTAGTGAAATTCAGGGGGAAGGCCGCTTTCCTTGACGTGGTCCAGGCCGAGGCGCTGGCGGATGAACTCGAAGCGGCCAGCGACGGTGAGGGTGGCGGACGTAAGAATGACCGTGTCGAAGGGTTCAAAGAGGCGCTCGCGCAAGATCTGGCTGACGTCAATCGGGGTGGCCGCAAGGAAGACGCCTTTGTTCCTGCGCTCAAACCAGTAAACGTAATTCTTCTCGTTGGACTCGAAGAGAAACGCCAATTCCTGGCGCACTTCAAAGCTGCGGCGGGCGATGCGCAGCAGCTCTTCGGGTTTCTGGGCGAGGGCGGCAAATTCCGTCTCCATGCCCTTCAAGGAGTTGACTAGCGCGTCGTAGGCTTCGCGGTTCTGCTCGAGAAAAGCCTCACGCTCGTGGCGGGAAAAGGAAAAACGGCCATCGCGCGGCGGAAATGCGTCAAAGAAGCTGCGGCTCCTTTCCCGGATGCGCTGGGTGCGGCGCAACAGCGCGGGAGTTCCCTGGTGCGTGAGGCGCATGGTGTGATCGGCGTCGCGTGCAAGCTCCTCGAAGCGGAAATTGGAGATTTGCTGGCCAAAGTAGTCGCTGGCGACGTCTTCCATCTCGTGGGCTTCGTCAAACACCACGGCGGAATACTCGGGAAGGATACTGCCGAAATCATCCTTTTTCAGGGCCAGGTCGGCGAAAAAGAGGTGATGGTTGACGATAATCAGGTCCGCGTCTTTGGCGCGCTGGTGCATGGCGGTCAGGAAACACTGCTGAAATTCGGGGCACTTCTGGCCGGTGCAGGTGTCGCGGCGCGCGTCAATGCGCGTCCACAATTCGGAGTCGTCCGGCAAAAAGGTGAGTTCCGCGCGGTCGCCGGATTCCGTGAGGCGCGCCCAGTCCTTGATTTGCCGGAAAGCGTCCACTTCCTCCATGCCGCGCAAGACAGGCTGGTCGGCCATGGCGTGCATTTTTGCGAGGCAAAGAAAATTGGAGCGGCCCTTCATCACCGCAACCTTTAGTTCGGGAGCGAAATGCTTTTGCAGGAACGGGACGTCCTTCTGATAGAGCTGCTCCTGAAGCGATTTTGTGGCCGTGGAGATGACCACGCGGCGGCCGCTGCAGATCGCCGGCAACAGGTAGGCGAGTGTCTTGCCGGTGCCGGTGCCCGCTTCCACGATGGCGTGGTGATGGTTCTCGAAGGCATCGTGCACCGCTTCCGCCATTTGCAGTTGGCCAGGGCGGTGTTCATAGCCGCCGATCATGCTTTTTTCGAGGAAGCCGCCGGGACCGAAAATCGCGGCCATGGTCGGTTGTGCACCGTGCTCGCTCGTCCCTTTGGCGGGAACTGTTGCAGCGTGGCCCGGCGATGGATGAGTGACTTCACCGCGTTCTGAGACCGGATAGCCTTCGACGTCGTGCGCGCGCGCCTCTTCTTCGAGCGGCACGTACACGCGCTCGGCAACCGCTTCATTGCGCTTTCTATTGGCCTGCTGGAGATCCGATTTGGTTGTGCGTTTTACCAGAGAGCCTGCCCAATCCCCGGGGAATCAAAGCCTGAATTTGTAACGATAGCATATCCCGCGGGGCCGTTCCCGCAGCGCAGCCGGAAAACTCTATGCAAATTCGAGCAATGCACAAGAGGTCATGCTCTTCTGGGGTGCCCGCACTTCTCCTGCCGGGCGCGAGTCTCTGGAGTAATCTCCGCCCCACCGTTAGAAGTTGGGCACTCCAGGCGATTCCTTGGCGGCTCAGATCAGCCGCAGGCGGTAGAGTGTTCTTGGGGAAATCCCGACCACACAGCCCGCCCGGCCTGGTGTTTAATTTTGACGTGGGGTGTTTGCATGAACTCAAAGCGTGGCCTTCTTATCCTTGGAATTTCAGCGATTTTCGCCCTTACCTCCTGCAGCGGCCTGAAGACCGCGGTTTGCACGACGAATTGCACTGTGAGCGGTAACGCGACGCTTAACCTAACCCTCTCCGACACGCCACCGGCGGGAGTCGGCGTGATCAGTTTCACTCTGCCCATTTCCGGGATCAGCCTCGTGCCTACTACCGGCAGTGCGGTTTCGGTGTATTCGGGGGGAAACTTTGAACTGACTCGCCTGCAGTCGGATTCCGCAGCGGTGGCCGTCGGAGTGTCCGTGCCCGAGGGCAGCTACACGGCGATCAAGGTTACGCTTGGCACGTCCAGCGGGCTTTTCATCAATGCGTCCGGCGGGAGCATCACGAGTTTGGCCGGAACATGCGCCGCCAACGCTGTGTGCCCACTTCCGGCGGGCGCGGCGACCTCGATCACGTTCACGTTCCCGTCGGCGCTCACATTGTCGTCAAATCAAAAGCAATGGATCGGCCTGGACTTTAATCTGAATAACGCCATCACGACGGCCAACGGAATCACCGTGGACTTCGGGCAGGCTAACGTGCTCACCGCGACGACGACGGCCCCGCTTGGTATCACTAGCGGCAACGTGGCGAACATTGACGATTTCAGTGGTCTTGTTACCGCGTCCGCCAGCAACAGCATCACCGTGAAATCCGGGACGCGTGGCACACTGACGGCGGCAATTACTAGCTCAACGACGTTTAACGATCCACAAAACCTGTGCACGGGTTCGTCCAGCGTTGCCAGTTGTATTTCCGCGAATGGCAAGATAGTTGTCAGTGTGCAAGCCGCGCTCTCCACTGCGGGAGCGATCAATGCCACGGAAATAGACGTGCTTGATACGAGTGGCACGGATTCCATCGAGGGAGTCATCTTCCCGAGCACGTGCAACGGGGGCTCGAATATCGGCATGATTCTCGCGGATAGCGCGGTGCCATCGAGTAACGCAACACTCACCGGCCTCTCCTATGGTGCCGGACTCTGTCTGACCGTGAGTCCGACCGCCACTTTCTTCGTGGACACGGGTTTCCTACCCACTGGACAGCTAACAGCCGGTTTCTCGGGCCCCAACGACATTCTGATCGGGCAAGTTGTGCGCGCGGACGTCAGCAATGTGGTGGCTGGCAGTGTGGTCGACGCGACAGCAACGAATTTGCTTCTGCGTTACTCGCGGCTCTCGGGTACCGTAAACGTCGTTACGGGCAACAACTTCACCATAAATGGATTGCCCACCTATCTGGGCTTCACCCTCTCGCCCCTGGTTGCGACCTATGCCGGCAGCACGATCTTTGAAGGGACGACGCAAGGCATCAGCGGATTGAGCAATCCCTTGCCCGTTGCGATCCGTGCTTTGTACCTCAACCCGACTACGGCGCAGCAGGGAATACCTTTTCTGGCGACCAAGGTTCGACTCAACTAGCTTTTTCCCGCCTCCGCAAAAGACGACGGGCCCCGGGAGTTCCGGGGCCCGTTTTCTTTTGGAGTTTTCAGCCAGACAGCCGCGCTAGATGCCGCCGACAGTGGTGTTCGGCGGGAGCGGGCTGCCAACCGGTCCCGTTGGCACAGATGGAATATTGGGCGCGACCACAGGCTGCAACCGGCGGTAAACCGCCAGCGAAATGGCGCCCATGCCCCACAAAACAACCGCCAGGGTCGCCCAGAATCCGATGAACGGGATGCTCGTGACGAGGCGCACCAGGAGTACGCCCAGCGCCATGCGCGCCACCAACGGCCAGTAGTCGGTCGTGCGGCCCAGCAGCCACTGGCCAACGATGGTGCCAACCACGATACCCGTGCACAGAAGCACGATCACGTAAAGGAACAACGTGGACAGGCCCAGCAACAGTCCGACAATCGTGACGCAGGCGATGATCGCAGCGATGGGAAGCCCAAAGGTGACCAGGACACCCAGTCCGAACGCCGCTCCATAGTGTTCGCCGGCTTCCACGGTGTCCACCGCGAACCGCGGAAACAATCCATAAATGACCAAGCCGAGCAACACAAACGCGGCGGTCCAGATCAGCCGCCAGATGTAATAACCCACGCCACGTTCGTAATTGGCATGCGGCTGGTGTTTTGTGAATTGCAGGGGTGAAGCCAGCTTGGCTCCGGGCGAAACGGTGGCGGGCTTTGCTCCTTCAAATTCGGCCTTTCCGTCAATCTCGGCAGTAGGACTGATGGTCAGCGACTTGCCCTTGCCCTGCAGGGAACCTCCGATAGTTCCAGAGAGAGTGATTTGATCGAAAAAAGCAACGACGTCTCTTCCGGTTCTTCCGTCAAGGGTTATCGTTTGCCCGAATACCGTCAAGCTGTGGCCGATCTTTCCATTGGGGTCAAGATTTAGCACTTCGTTAAACGACAAAACGTTCCGCCCGATGTCTCCACTGATGGTGATGTTATTCGTGAACGCACGAATGTTCCCGTCGACCCGGCCGGTGATACGCGTTCCTTGGGCAAAACAAAAGACATCGCCCGTGACGTGGCCTGCAACGTCCAGTTGATGGCCGAAGGCGAAAACGTCGCCATCCACGGTGCCATCCACGCGAACATGATCGCCGGTGATAAAGACGTCGCCGATGATGTTTTCGCCCTTGGCGACACTCACGGATTCGCCCTTGCGGAATTCGCTGGCGGACGCCGCCGGCGTTGTGGCGAGCAGCAGGCCCAAACTGGCAAACACCATCGCCAGCGCGGATCCCCTTCGGATGTACTTTCGGAAGGCAAACGCGGCAGAACCTGCCAGAACGGCGAGAGCGAGAACTTCAAACAGCGTGAACATGGATTGCCATCCTTTCCAGAAAGCTCCTTGAAAGACCATTAAGCTGAGAAGATTGGTGCTGCCAAAGCCAGCCTGCTCAAGTTGCAGTTCCCAGGGCTCGATATAACTCGCGTAGAGGGTGTAGACACCGAGTACCGCGAGACCGAAAACCAAGCCCCAGATCCACTGCATGGAGCGCTTCACGGCCCCGCGGAATTCCGCCAGCCGCGCCGGAAAGGGTTCGTCCTGTTCCAGCATGGCGCGGGTCAACAGGCGCGATTCGCGGTCCAGCGCGCGGAGCAGCGTCAGGCAGCGCGTGCAGGTCTGCGTGTGCAGGGACACCTCCTGGGCGCGTTCCCGGTCGAGCTGCCGCTCGACGTAGAGGAGCAGCGTCATTTCATCCAGATGTTTGTTCGGGGTCATCTCAGTTTCGCTCAACGTGTCCCTCCCACGGCCAGGGCGCTGTTTTCACCCAGCACCTGCCGGAGCTCGTGTCTGGCGCGCAGCAAAACCACTCCCACAAACGCCCGCTGCACGCCCAGGGCGTCTGCAATTTCGTCGTAGGACATGTCCGAGTAATAACGCATCACCAGGGCCATGCGGGCGCGCACGCCGAGCTTACCCAGGGCCTTGCGCACTTCTTCGTTGCTGCGCTCTTCAATCAAGCGCTCCAACTGGTTGGGATCGGGATGCTCCAGGGGAATGTCGTCAACGTTCTCGGTTTCCTTGTTCTGGCGGCCCTTGCGGCGGCGGAGTATGTCCCAGCAATGATTGGCGGCGACTTTATAGAGCCAGGCGGAGAACGACCGGGTGTGGTCGAATTGGCTCAGCTTGTCGCGCAACTTCATGAAAATCTCCATGGTCGCGTCTTCTGCATCCTCGTGCGTGGGCATGGCGCGCCGGCAAAAACGGAAGATCGCCGGGGCAAATTCCCGGTATAAGTCGCCCCAAGCTTCGGCGTCCCCGGTCCGAGCCCGAACGACCAAGTCCGTGGGTTCCGTTTTTCCCGGCGCGCTCATTCGCCCTGGTCTCAGAGGTTCCATAAGCTAGTACGCAGTGGAAGTCACAAAACTATCACAAGTTGCAATGTGGGGAGAGGGATGACGGAGGCTGGGGGCAGGCGGCAGTCAGGGTGAGTTTGTCAGGGCGTCAGGGTGAAGGGGTGCCAAAATGGGACGGAGCGAAAAATCGATTTTGGCTTATGTATTGATTCCAGAGGAGTTAGCTTTTGAGTGGTGTGTAAGTGCAGATTCTAATGGGGTTATAAGCCACTTGTTTTGATAGACCTGCGCAACTGTTGATTCTGAAGGGGTTGGAGGGAGATTTTCTATAAGTGTTGATTCTGAAGGCCTTGTGTTCATCGATTTACCGAGTACTCCCTTATATATACTAAGTGCCAATATACACCAAAAATTACTTTATGTCAAGCGAATTCTCCAGGGGATGTCGATCAAAAGGCGGCACACGAAAAAGGGGCGGTCCCGGCACAAGGCCGGGACCGTGGGAAAACGGGAAGCAGGAAAGGCCCGTCAGAAAGTGAACTTCGCAGCGATCTGCAGGCTGCGCGGGCCGCCGCCGCCGAGAACGGGATAACCGGCGCCGACATCCGCGGTCACAGTCTGTGTGAGAAATCCCGTCAGGCGTCCGTTGGACCCAAATCCAAATGGCGGCGCGAGCCCAAGAGTAGGATCCGAGAGGAAATTGGGCCAGATCGGGTTAGCAAAATTCGGATGGTTAAGCAGGTTGTAGGCCTCAAAGCGTAACTCCATCTTGAGGCGCTCGGTGATATTGGTGTTTTTGAAGATGGAAAAGTCCAACTGGCGGAAAGGAGGACCGACGAGGGAGTTCCTCCCCTCGTTGCCAAAGTGGCGTGTGCCCGGCGTGCAGGTCGAAGCGAAGCCGTCGAAGCCACTAGCTAGGGGGGTGCAAGGAACGGCAAAGGAACTCAAGTCGAGGAAATGAGTTGGGTCACTGTAATTGTATTTGATGGGGCCGACAACGTCCGGCTTGGCAAAAAACGTATAGGCGCCATCGTAGTCGTCTTGTTCCAAAATCATGTGGTAAGGGTTACCCGACTGGATCGTCAGAATGCCGTTGAGTCCCCAGCCGTTGGTGAGCTTTTCCAGGCTACCTTTGCGATTTGGAAACTCGTACATGAAGTTCCAACTGACCCGGTTGCGGATGTCAAAGTTGGAGTTGCCGCGGTTGGACGCCGGGTTGGTGCTGTCCGTCGGCTGAGCCGCGTTGGGGACGTAGTCTTCGCCGTCGCTGGCGGTATCAATGGAGTGGGACCAGGTGTAGCTGAGTCCGGTGGTCAAGCCGTGCCAGTTGTCAATCCGCAGGGTTGTTTGCAGGGCGTTATAGTTGGAATTTGCCCCACTATCTTCCCAATAGATGTAAGTCAGGCTGTTGTTGAGCCTGCGCGGCACCTCGGAGGAGATCGATCCGGTGGGACAAGGCTGGAAAAGTGTGGCACCGGTGCCCGCACAATCCGCCTTCCAAATATCCTCCGCGCTCGGCTGGTTGATGTCTGTGAAGTTAAGGAGTTTGTGCCCCGCAGAGCCCACATACCCCACTTGAAGGACAACTTTGCGGGTCAACTGCTGCTGCAAGTTTAGGTTGTAGTTCTGCAGATACGGGCTGCGCATATGCGGATCGACGCCAAACGCATCCGACATCGGCGTGTAGTTTCCGAATACAGGGACAGGAGTCGGAGCCGTCGTACTGTCTACAAATGGCACGCCAGTTGGGCTTCCGAAAGAGATCTGGCCGACACCGGGGAGTCCGGAGTAGGCCGGCCCGGGATCAAAGCTGCTGCTGAAGGGCAAATGACCCAAAAACATGTCCTGAGAAAAGGAGTCGTAAAAGATGCCGTAGCCTGCGCGAACGACTGTTTTACCTTTCCCGTTGACATCCCAGGCCACGCTGAGGCGAGGGGCCAAATTGTTGTAATCCGGCTGGTAAAGGCGGCCCGAGCCCACGGGAGAAACAATCCCGGTGGTGGGATCGACATTGGTGAACATGTCGTGTTTTTCTTGAACCAGGCCAAAATAGTCATAGCGCAGGCCGAGATTAACGGTGAGGCTGCGGGTCAGCCGGTAGCTGTCCTGCAGGTAAAAGGCCTGTGAATTCTCGAAGGTGTTGCGATTGGTGCTGCCGATCCCCTGGGTGCCCCCGTTATCAGGAATGCCCGCCAGGAATGAATCCAGGCTGAGGAACTTCAATCTGCCGCGAAATGTGCGGTTGAAAATTTGTGAAATTGAAGTTCTACGGAATTCATAACCGAACTTGATATCGTGCTTGCCGGATTTCCACGAGATATTGTCAATGAAATGCCAGTTCGTATCCACGCGCTGCCGCGGGTCGGCCTTGTCTGAGCCAAGCTGAGGAAACCCTCCGACATTCATGACCGGCAGGCCAAAATTGTAAGGATTGCCGTTGTTTATGGTGCCAGGTCCGGTGACGTCGAGGCCGATCGAGTTGGGGTCAAAATTCCTGTCCTGAGCGAAGAATCCTTCAGCGAACCGGTTCCAGCCGACGCGCGCTTCATTCACGATCAATGGAGAAAGAACAGATACGTAGGAAATGGAGATGAGCTGCACGCGAGTGGGAGTCAGCGTGTCGTAGTTAGGCAACGCCCCTCCACCCGTCAAGGCCAAGGGAAAGAGCTGCGTGCTGTCGCCGATATAGTAGCGCCCCGTCAGCAGGTTATTCTTTGTGAAGTTATGGTCAATCTTGACGATGGCGTTGTCCACGCGATTCGAGAACGGAGTTGAAAGCAGTGTATTGGACGAGACCAGCGTCTGAGGGATGGCGTCCTCAGTCGTGGCAATGCACGATCCCGTAAGATTCGGCGCTGGCCAAGCGACCCCCTTGGCGTTCAGAAGGTTTTGAATGACAGAATTGATTCCACCGGAGGGCGTGTGGTTGGTGATGTCGGCGGCGGTCGGAACACAACTGGGACTGCTCTCGGCGCCCGTCTCGCGGACAGCCTCATAGTCGACGAAGAAGAATGTTTTGTCGTGCTTGATGGGCCCGCCGAAGGAGCCGCCGAACTGATTCAGGTGGAAGGGTTGCTGCGGGCCTACAGAGGCGGCATCGAAGAAATTGCGGGCATTGAGCGCGGTGTTGCGCACATAGTCAAAAGCAGAGCCATGCCAGTCGTTGGTGCCGCTTTTGGTGACGATATTGATGGCGGCGCCCGCGCTGCGGCCATACTCGGCCTCAAAGTTGGAAGCAACGTGAACTTCAGCGATGGCTTCAATCGGAAGGATGGTGGCCGGCGTGGCGAACACGCCGCCTTCGTTGATAGCGGGGTCATTGCGGTAGCCATCATTCATGTCCGTGCCATCGAGCAGGTAGTTGTTGGAACGCCCTCTGGCACCATTGACCGAAACCGTCCCATAAGAACCAGGTGAGTCTGTAATGGCATCGGGACCCGAACTCGCTCCCGGGACAAGCAGGATAAGCTTCTGGTAGTCGCGGCCGTTGACAGGAAGATTCTCAATGGTATTGGTTTCCACAATTCCGCCCATATTGTTCGAGGTGGTTTCCACCATGGGCAGTTCTTCGCCCAACACCTCGACTTTTTGGGAGAGCTGGCCGGTCTGCAAAGTGACGTCAGCGCGGCGTTCCGTGGAGACTTCTACTTTGACGCCGGTGATGAGGCCGGTCTTGAAGCCTTGTTTTTCCACAGTAACGCTGTAATTCCCGATCGGAAGCTCGGGCGCGGAATAGCTGCCGTCGTCGGAAGTGGTGAGGGTGCGGGTGAGTCCTGTGTCAACGTTTTTGATCGTTACCGTGGCTCCGGGCACAGTGGCGCCGGACGAATCGGTGACCGTACCCAAAATGATGCCGCGGAAGGTCTGGGCCGTGGCGCTTCCGGCAACGAAAACCAGCAGCGCAATCAGACAACAGCCTAAAATGCATAGGTTACGGATAGACCTAGTCATCATGAGCTCCTTCGAATTTTCAGATATCATCTCGATCCCCCCGAGATTGTGGGACGCCTCCCCCGAGAAGCGCCTAGGGACACCAGGATATAGGTTTAGAGCAACATACCCATCTGGGTGGAGATAATCAAGGAATTGCTTAGCAAATATTTGCATTCATCGGGTGCGTCGCGCCGCTGCATCGACGGGCCAAACCACGCCCGCCAGGCTGGCGCCCGGAGCCGAGCTGCGGCTGTTGTGGCAACGTGATTTTGTCACCCTAATGGCAACATGAAAGTGTCACCCCCCTGGGGCATTGGTGTGTTCGAGGCGGGTATTGCCGTAGTAAAGCGATACCCTTCCATCGAGAGCATGGT
>Ga0116116_1000353_pt1 | contig 53149 bp, 46 predicted proteins | sample June2015DPH_10_1_FD_89722 | JGI IMG/M metagenome (GOLD analysis project Ga0116116, IMG submission 89722) | Peatland microbial communities from SPRUCE experiment site at the Marcell Experimental Forest, Minnesota, USA - June2015DPH_10_150 | ecosystem: Environmental > Terrestrial > Soil > Wetlands... | reverse complement strand
CGCGGACCTCTTCGCTAATAGGCCCTGGGTCGCGCTGTTTCTGGTCACCTTGTTCTACTTCACGGCGATTCTGGTGCGCGGCAATGTCATGCTGCCCTACTTCAGATTTGTCGCAGGCAATGTCAACCTCTTCGCATGGTTCAACGGTTTCGGCCTCGCTTCGTTACTCCTGGGCGTCGCCTGCTCCACAGCCGTGTCTGTCCGGGTGGGCAAGCGTGAGCTCTTCATCGCGAGCATGATCCTGACGGGCGTCTTCAACGCGGCGCTTTATGTGATCCCGCCGCACGCGACTTACATCATCATCGCCACGGAAGTGCTTCGCCAGTTCTCGTTCGGACTGTCGGGCCCGATTCTATGGGCGATGATGGGCGACGTTGCCGATTACGGCGAATGGAAGACCGGACGCCGCGCCAGCGGCACGGTCACCGCGGCCGTGGTGTTCGCCCTGTGGGCGGGTTTGGCCCTCGGCGGGGCCATCGCTGGATGGCTGCTGTCGGCCTATGGCCTGGTGTCCGAGGCTGCCACACAGACCGCACGGACGCAGACAGGCATTCTTCTGACGGCGAGTTTTTACGCGAGCCTCTGCTTCTTCGCCGCCGCGGCGTGCCTATTCTTCTATCCGCTGACGCGCGAGAAGAACCAATCGATTGCCAACGACCTGATCGAGCGCCGGAAAGGCTACGCATCATGAAGGCCTATGCTTGTCGCTTCGTAAAGCCGCCTCTTCGCACGGCGTTCGCAGGATTCTCGTGCCTGGCCATTCTTCTAATCACTGGTGTGCTCACCGGCGCTCAGACGCCCTCTCTCAAGGACACGTTCAAGGGCTCCTTCCTCGTTGGTGCGGCGCTCAACCCAGCCCAGTTCACCGAGCAAGACACTCGCGGCGCTGCGCTCGTCAAAGCGCAGTTCAACACCATCACTCCGGAAAACGTCCTGAAGTGGGAATACGTTCACCCGCAACCGGGCAGCTACAGTTTTGAATTGCCCGATCGCTACGTTGCGTTTGGCGAGAAGAACCACATGTTTATCGTCGGCCACACACTGGTGTGGCACAACCAGACGCCCGCATGGGTTTTTCAGGACGACAAAGGCAATCCCGCGGACCGGGAAACGCTGCTGAACCGACTGCGCGACCACATCCGCACCGTCGTGGGCCGCTATCATGGCCGCATCAACGGCTGGGACGTCGTCAACGAAGCCCTCGACGAAGACGGCACCTTGCGCCAAACGCCTTGGCTCAAAATCATCGGCGAGGACTACCTCGTCAAGGCTTTCCAATTCGCCCACGAAGCCGATCCCCAGGCCGAGCTCTACTACAACGATTACAACTTGGAGAACGAAGCCAAGCTCAAGGGCGCTCTCGAGCTGCTCCGCAAACTTCAAGCCCAGGGTGTTCCGATCACCGGCGTCGGAATTCAAGGGCATTGGCACATGGACTTGCCTTCCAACGAGCAGGTGGACGCCGCCATCACCGCCTTTGGTAAGCTTGGCCTCAAAGTCATGATTACGGAACTCGACGTGGACGTGCTGCCCCTCGCTTTTCAATACATGGGAGCAGACGTTACGCTCTCAGCCGAGTTGCAGCCCAAATTGAATCCTTACGCGAAGGGTTTGCCGGAATCGATTCAACTGGCGCTGGCGCAGCGCTACGCCGGCCTGTTCGGCGTGTTCCTGAAGCACCGCGACGTCCTCAAGCGCGTTACGTTCTGGGGCGTCACCGACGGAGACTCCTGGCTGAACAATTGGCCCGTCAAGGGCAGAACCAACTACCCGCTGCTCTTCGATCGCAGCGCACAGCCCAAGCCAGCCTTTGATGCCGTGATTCGCGCCGCCCAGCCAGCGACGCCGCAATGAATGTTTAACCGAACTTTCTCACAAGCTACAATTTGGATGTCATTCAAATGACGCTGCACCCTTTCATCTTGAAGGGCGTGCCGTTTGCGCCCCGAAAGATCTCAACTGACACATCGCGGCACAAAGAAACGGCCGCTTGCCCCCGAACCTAAGTTACGATGGGGCATCGGCTTCTCTCTGGCCGCTGTGCCAGCCAGAAGGTCGAGCGAACTTACTCCAGGTTTTTTTCACTCGGGCCGCTCATGACAGCCACTGATTTGAAAGGCCGCAGCGCTCCCCTGGGCGCGACGCTCTCCCCCTCAGGAACAAACTTTAGCCTTTACTCACGTGAGGCCACCGGCGTCGATCTGCTCTTTTTCGATCAGGAAGACGACGCGCGGTCCTCTCGCATCATTCCCTTCGATCCCATTGCGAACCGAACCTCCCACTACTGGCACATCTTTGTACCTGCTATAGCCCCAGGCCAGCTCTATGCCTATCGAGTCCATGGGCCATTCGATCCCGCCAATGGTCTCCATTTCGACGCGGAAAAGGCGCTTCTCGATCCCTATGGCAAAGGTATTGTCACGCCCAAAAACTACAGCCGCCAGGCCGCCGGCGCGAAAGGGGAGAACTTCGCTTCGGCGATGAAGAGCGTTGTCGTGGATCCGCATTCCTACGACTGGGAGGGCGACACCACACTGCAGACTCCTTCCACGCGCACCATCATTTATGAATTGCACGTGAAAGGATTCACGCGCCATCCGAATTCCGGCGTCGCCGAGAACATCTGCGGCACATTTCGCGGCCTCATGGAGAAAATCCCTTACCTGCAGCATCTCGGTATCACCGCCGTCGAACTTCTTCCGGTATTCGCATTCGATGTACAGGATTGCCCGCCGGGTCTGGTGAACTATTGGGGCTATGCGCCGGTCTCTTTCTTTTCGCCGCATCCCGCCTACAGTTCCCGCCGCGGCCCGCTGGGGCCGGTCGACGAGTTCCGCGACATGGTCAAGGCGCTGCACCGTGGCGGCATCGAGGTCATTCTCGACGTCGTCTTCAACCACACCGGCGAAAACAACGAAAAGGGGCCCACGCTCAGCTTCCGCGGCATTGACAACGCTGCCTACTATGTCCTCGAGCAGGACCGTTCCCGCTACGCCGATTTCAGCGGTACGGGAAACGTCCTAAACGCCGATAATCCCGTCGTCCGCCGCATGATCGTGGACAGCCTGCGCTACTGGGTCCAGGAAATGCACGTTGACGGCTTTCGCTTCGATCTCGCTTCCATCCTGGCCCGCGATTCCTCCGGCAATGTTCTCGCCAATCCCCCCGTCCTTTGGGACATTGACTCCGATCCCACTCTTTGCGGCACAAAATTTATCGCCGAGGCATGGGATGCCGCCGGCCTCTATCAAGTCGGCAGCTTCGTGGGCGACAGTTGGCGCGAGTGGAATGGCAAATTCCGCGATGATATGCGCAACTTCTTTCGCGCCGAAAAAGGCTCCGTCGGTGCTTTTGCCGATCGCTACATCGGCAGCCCCGAGCTTTACGCTCACAAGCAGCGCGAAGCCGAGCAGAGCATTAACTTCATCACCTGTCACGACGGTTTCACGCTGAACGATCTGGTCACCTACGAACAGAAACACAATGACGCCAACCTCGAGCAGAATCGCGACGGCACCGACGACAATCGCGCCTGGAATTGCGGCATCGAAGGCCCCACGGCCGATCCGGAAATCGAAAAGGTGCGCAATCGCCAGGTGAAGAATTTCCTCACGGCCACCTTGCTCTCTATCGGAATGCCCATGGTTTCAATGGGCGATGAAGTAAGGCGTACCCAGCAGGGAAATAACAACGCCTATTGCCAGGATAACGAAATCAGTTGGTTCGACTGGTCGCTCCTGAAGCAACATGGCGATGTGCAGCGCTTCCTGCGTCTTCTCATCGGCCGCCGCCTGTTGCGCGATCTTGCTCCGGAAATGCAGCGCCTGACCTTGGTCGAGCTCCTCCGTCAAGCGCAAAAAGAATGGCACGGCGTCAAACTCCATCAGCCCGATTGGGGCCCGGACTCCCACTCACTCGCCTTCAGTCTCGATTTGCCGAGGGAAAATCTCCATTACTTCAATATCTTCAATGCCTATTGGGAACCTCTCGATTTTGAACTCCCGCGCCTCAATTCCGGCGAGTACGATCCCTGGCGCCGCTGGATCGATACCTCCCTGGATTCCCCCCAGGATATTTCCGCATGGCACTCTGCCACTCCCGTTCCCGGTTATGTGTATCGCGCCGGCCCTCGCTCCGTGGTCGTGCTCTGGGCGCAGATCAATCCGCGCTAGGGAAATCCACCTGCTCCGCCCACCCCTCGCTCGAGAGCCCCTTCCGCCCGCCGGTGAGTTCCCGCTCGATTTGCTCCAGAGTTTTGCCCTTCGTTTCAGGAACGCGCAGAAACACAAAGAAAAGTCCCGCGACGCAAATCCCGGCGTAGGTCCAGAACGTTCCCGCGGAACCCAGCGCGCGATTCAGGATGGGAAAGGTAAAAGTCAAAATGAACGAAGCGCTCCAAAGGGCTGACACCGAAATCGAGACCCCCATGCCGCGCACGCGATTCGGAAAGATTTCCGAGATCAGAACCCAGGTCACAGGGGCGAGGGAAAGTGCGTAACACCCGATCGTGCACAGGGTGATCAGAAGTATCGGCAGCCCTTTGATCCCCGCACGGTACGTGAGTCCCAGCACCAGGTGAGACAATGCAATTCCTCCGCATCCAAACAGCATCAGCGACCGCCGCCCGATTCGATCCACCAAGCTCAATGCCGCCAGGGTCAACACTAAATTGATCGTGCCGGTGATTACAATGTTGAACAGAATGCCGCTGACTCCATAGCCCGCGCCGCGATAGATCTCTTCTGCATAGTTGAAAATTATATTGATTCCGCTCCATTGCTGCAGCACAGCCAGCGCAACTCCGATCAGCAGCACCTTCAAAATGCCAGGGGCCAACAGTTCTCGCCAGACCACCCTGCCTTCAGCCTCGTTGCCAAGCGCCTCTTGGATTTCCGCCAGAGTTTTTGCGCCATATTGTTCTCCGCCAATACGCGCAAGTACACGGCGCGCATGTTCCTTCTCCCCGTTTTTCGCCAGCCATCGCGGACTCTCGGGGATAAACAATGCGGTGACAAAGAAGGTGACCGCGGGAATGGCGACCACCGTGAACATCCAGCGCCAGCCATATTGCCCGTTCCACGAACTCCGGATCATTTCCGCGGTGGCGCCATCGGGAACCTTCTCGGCAATCAGCCAATTGACGATTTGTGCCGCCAATATACCCACCACAATCGTCAATTGATTCAGCGTCACCATCTGCCCGCGCCACGGTGCCGGGCTGATTTCCGCGATGTACGTCGGGGAAACGTTGGAAGCAATACCGATCGCCACCCCGCCGATGATCCGCCAGCTCACGAAGGATGGAAAATGGCCTGCCCAGCCAGTAAGGACGGAACTCACCGCGAACAAAACAGCGGCAAGAATCAGGAGCTTCTTTCGTCCGAAGCGGTCGCTCATAGCTCCGGAAACGACGGAGCCAACAAGGCACCCAATCAGGGCGCAACTGTTCGCCCATCCAATCAGTTCTTCGGAGCCCAGTTGAAAGAATTTCTCGTAAAAGGGCTTTGCCCCGCCGATCACCACCCAGTCGTAACCAAACAACAGTCCGCCCAAGGCCGCGACCCCGGAGATGGCCCAGACGTATCCCGTGTTGTACTGTTCCCCGGCTTTCATGAGAATCCGCAGGGCCGCTTCGGCCCCAGGTTCATTTTCAGATCGGCCGGCAGATCCGCCGCGCACGTTCAGCAAGAACCTTTACCCTGCTTCGTGCCGTACACCATTCCTCTAGTACTGCAGCCCGAAACCATACGGGAACAGCGGAGACTGCGAGTCATGCGGAAGGTGCCGGTTGTGATCAGCCTTCAATGGATGATTGCCTGTGCCACTTTCCTCATCCGAGTCTGGTCAAGCTGTCAACTGTAGCGGTTTCAGGCCAGCTAAACGCGCTCAGTATGGTCCACCCGCTTGCAGCTAAGCAAGCAGGTGAAGTTAATCTATGCCCGCGGAGCGCGCAGTGCGAATGGCCCCGAAAGCTAACAAGAGGCTTGACTTCCGGGGGGCAAGGCAGTAAAAAGGAAACTAAACGTAAGCAGTCGAAAGAAAGCGAAAGTACAACGGGTGAGATTTGATTTGCTGAGAGGGTGCATGATGAAGTGGTTTGCCTTCAGCAAGGAATTCGTCATTCGGGAAGGCATGAAGCTTCAGGTTCGCGGCGAATTTTTCAACTTCACGAACACGCCGCGATTCAATGTGCCCGGGACCTTGTTTGGGGGCACCTCGTTCGGGCTGGTGCCCTCAACGTTGAATACGCCCCGGCATACGCAAATTGGACTGAGGTTCGAATTCTAGAACAAGGGCGGAACGCATGAGACGCCGCGAATTCCTGAAGGCTGGTGCGCTGGGTGCGGCTACGGCCTACGTTCCGCCACACAATTTTGACAAATATGATTTTGGCGCGGGGCCAGCGATTAGCAACAGGCTGAACCAAGGCCCTTTTGCCGCGGATTTGTATCCGAGCTGGAACGTGGTGATGGCGCTGACGCCATCGGATGAGCCGGTGCCGAATTATGGGATGGGGCTGGTCACCTATCTTTGCGACGAGGTGGGGTTGCAGAGGGGCGGCGAGCAGAGTCTCGAATCTGCGCTGGAAGAGTTGGTGAAATTCCCGCTGGGCACGAAGCTGTATCTGCGCGTGAATTGGAAAGATGTGCAGCCGCGGCCAGGACGCCTGCAACCAAGCGCCATCTGGAACACGGCGTTTGCACTGGCGCGACAATTCGGAAAACGCATCGGGTTCCGAGTGATGATCAGCAATCCCGACATCGCCGGGTACGCGCTACCTGATTTTCTCCGGGAAAAGGTGCCCATGGTCAAGCTGGGCGAGTGGCAGAAACGCGAGCGGGAAGAGCCGCGATGTGACGATCCGGCCTTCCAGGCAGCCTTCCAGGAGCTGATCGACCGGCTCGCGGAGGAATATGACGGGCATCGCGACGTGGAGTACGTGGACACGTGCATGTACGGATTCTGGGGGGAAGGGCACACCTGGCCATTGGAGAAGAATCCGTATCCCGATTACAGCACCGCAGAAAAGACCTTTGTGAGGATGTTTGAACACCAAGCGGCGCGGTGGGAGAAAACTCCACTTGTGACCAATACTCAGCCGGACTTCAGCAAAGTGGGGAACTCGGAACTCGTTGACCGAACGATTCGGAGCGGAGGCTGGCTTCGTACCGACACAATTTTCATTGAGAACGAGCAGATCGAGGCGTTGAGCAACCGCCCGCCTTGGACGGGAGCGGCAATCGAAGTGGGAATGTCTGACGGTTCACCCGCAAGTTTGCATGCGGACGAGGGCCTGACTTATACCGATAACGTCCTTTGTCACGCGAAGGATGTGGGCGCTAGTTATTTTTCACTTTGGAATTGGCATCGCATCTCGGCAGGTGGCTTGAAGCGGTATTACCAGGCTTACCCCAAGACGCTGGATTCTTTGGCGAGGGCGATCGGGTATCGCGTGCGACCTTCCTGGGTGTGGACCTACGAAGAACGCGGCGAAACAGGACTGATCATTGGGTTTGTGAATGATGGAATTGCGGGCGTTCCCGGTGCGCTGCGCATCAGCGTGGCCAACGAAGCGGGGCAGGAACTTGCGGCAGGCTTTCTGGATCCGGGTTACCCGCTACCGGGGAAAGTGCGCCAGGCGCTGTTTGCGTTGCCGAAAGGAACGGCGTGGCGCGGATTGCGCTTGCGAGCGGAGATTGAAGTCAAAGGGCAGAGGCATAAAGTGCGCTGGGCGTGTCGGCAAAAGCTGAATGAAGATGGCAGCCTGACACTGCGGCCGACACACGGGTTGAACGTCTCGGATGAAACAGGCGGAGTGTGAGCGTGAAGAAGGAACAGAAGAGCGGGCGGTGGATACGGCGAGTGGCAGCGTTTTGCGCTTTGCTGTTGTGCTGGATGCTGCTTAACCTGAATCACGCAACCTTGTCAGCGCAGGAAGCACCGCAGAACTGGACGCACTACGTTCGCATCGGGGCCTATGGCTTGGAACGCAAAGACGCCGCATCGATTGTGCAAGACGCCCGGAAGACGCATGTCTTCGGGATCGAGGTGGATAACGACATACCGGGCCGCTATGAGAGTTTCCTGGATCCCCGCGCAAAGCTGAAAGCCATTCGCCAGGTGAGCGAAGCAGCGCACCGTGCGGGGAACAAGGCGTTCGTGTACATCGCGGGCACCGAGTGCATCACGGCGAACGCTGCGAAATCCGCGCATTCCGTGTTGAAGGATCATCCCGACTGGCTGCAGCGCAACATCAAGGGCGAGCCCGCAGTGTTCACATCGGGAGCGGCGTTCTGGATCAGTCCGGGCGACGAGGACGTGTGGATCAGTCCGTACGCAAAAGAATGGCGCAAGACCTACATGGAACGTGTCCGCCAGATTGCCGCGACCGGAATCGACGGAATTTACGTGGATATTCCCTATTGGATGACGCACTTTGATGGCTGGGAGGATACCTGGGCCAGCTTTGACGATTCTACGGTGGCGGCGTTCAAGGCCAAGACCGGCCTCGATGCGCGCCGCGATCTGAAGCTGGGCGATTTCGGCGATGCGAATTTCCGCAAGTGGATCGACTTCCGGATCGCCACGCTGACCGAATTTGTGGCAGAAATTCGTGAGACGGCGCGGCGCGTTAATCCCAACATCATGCTGATTCCCGAAATTTATCCTGGGATTGAAGAAGAAGCGACGCGCGTGGGTTCCGACGTTTATCAGATGTATCGCGTGGTGGATGCCATCGCGCACGAATATGAATTTGGCGGCGGCGAGCACCTGGCCGCGACCCGCACCCAGTTGGACTGGTTTCTGTACCAGGCGGGGATGCTGACCTTCCGCGCGTTCGCCGAGGGTAAGGCAACTTGGATCCTGAACTATTCGTGGGATGGCCAAAAGGGTGTCGCCGCGGCGGACGCCATGAAAAACTTGGCGGCCTCGCAGGTGATGGCTGGGGCGAATTTCTGGGATGCTGCCGGGCACGTAATGTCAGGTTCCAACGATCCGGCCACGCGGACGGAGATTTTTCAATGGATCGAAAAGCATGAGAAAGTGCTGTACCGGCCGCGCACGCACCTGCAACCCGTGGGGATCTATTTTTCGCCGAAAAGCCGGGACTACGCGGCCAGCGAATTCCTGCCATCGTACCGCGGCATGCTGGTGCTACTACTGCAACGCCATCGCGAGTTTGCGGTGGTGACACCCTGGACGCTCAAGAATTTTCGAGGGCGCATACTGGCGCTGCCGAACGTCGCCGTGCTGGACGAGGAAGAAAAGCAGGAATTGGCTGCCTTCGTGAAGAATGGAGGAAAGCTCGTGGTGACCGGCAAGAACGCCACGGGAATGCGCGGCGAACCACAGGTGCTCGAGTTTTCCAGTTGTCCGGCGAAGGGCTACTTGGAAGGGCTGGAAAAGGATTTTGCGGATGGCGCATCACGAGTTCCTTTTGCGCTGCTGGATGCGCTCGACGTCAATGCGGCTGTGCGCATTGCCGCTTCGCCCTATGTGGCGGCAAACGTGGCGGCGGTGGATGGAAAGACCACCATCTTTTTTGCGAATTTCGCCGGCCTGCTTCCGGATAAAGTAGCGGTCCCTGTCGCGGCGCAGGATGTAGAGGTGAGCGTGCCGGCAGGGAAGAGTGATACGGCGACGTTCCTCCCATTTCTTGGCGAGGAGAAAACGGTCAAGGGCAGGCTTTCCGAGGGCTGCATGATCTTCGTCTTGCCGGCCATCGAACGCGGCGCCGTCGTGCAGATCGTGGCGAGACCATAGGAAGCGAGTGGCCGAGTGAAGATTACGGAAGGCAAACGAAAAGGGCTGGAACGCGTCGCCAACACGAGCGGCGGGGAAAAATCGTGACGCCACCCTCTCATCCGCGCTCGCAGCAAGTGGACGCCAGCGGCCAGCTTTTCCGCATTGTTCAGGATAACCATGGCGGAAAACATTTGGGCATCTACTCGATCTGCTCGGCAAATCGCTTTGTGCTGGAAGCGGGAATGGCGCAGGCCAACCGCGACGCCAGCCTTCTCTGTATTGAGTCGACGTCCAATCAGGTAAATCAATTTGGCGGATACACGGGTCAGACCCCCGCCGATTTTGCCGCGTTCGTGAAGGAAGTTGCGAAAACGGAGGGGTTTCCGCAGGAAAGGATTCTGCTTGGCGGCGATCATATTGGGCCGCACGTTTGGCGCGCGGAAAGCGCATCAAGCGCCATGGTCAAAGCGCGGGATCTGGTGCAAAGTTGCGTGCGTGCCGGTTACACGAAAATCCATCTGGATGCGAGCATGCCTTGCGCGGATGATCCCGGAGACCGGCGTTGGCCGCTGGCGGATGAGCTGGTGAGCGCGCGCGCCGCGGAACTCTGCCAGGCCGCTGAAGAAGCGCACAAGGGACTTCAATCGGGCTCGCCCGCTCCTCTCTATGTGATTGGCACGGAAGTGCCCATTCCGGGAGGAGAACAACAGGAATCCCAAGCTCCAGCGGTGACGAGCACGGAAGATCTGGCCCGCACGCTGGCCATGGCGCGGCAGGCGTTTCTCTCGCGCGGTTTGGAAGAAGCGTGGGAGCGCGTCATCGCCGTGGTCGTGCAGCCGGGCGTCGAATTCGGCGACTCCACCGTGGTTGCCTATGATCCAGTGAAGGCACAGCGTCTGGCCCGCTATGCTTCGGAAAAGTGGCATCGTGTTTATGAGGCGCATTCCACCGACTACCAGACACGTGCTGCCCTCCACGATATGGTGCGGGACCATTTCGCGTTATTGAAGGTCGGGCCGTGGCTGACATTTGCATTTCGCGAGGCGATCTTCGCACTGGCAGAGATGGAAGAGGAATGGCTTGGGTCGAAAAGAGAGGTGACCCTTTCGAAGGTGCGGGAAGCCTTGGAAGCCGCCATGCTCGAGAATCCCGGCCACTGGAAAAGCTACTATCGCGGCGGAGAAGCGGAGTCGAAGTTCGCGCGTAAGTACAGTTACAGTGACCGCTCACGATACTACTGGCCGCAGCCGGGCGTAGCGGCCGCGTTGCAGAGGCTCCTGGACAATCTGACGACGCACCCCCCGCTGGTGTCGTTGCTTAGTCAATATCTTCCAAAGCAGTGGGAAGCAATCCGGGAAGGCCGCCTGGAAAACCATCCGCGCGAGCTGATTCGCGGGAAGATCCTGGAAGTCATGAATATTTACGCATACGCGTGCGGGCTGGAAACTTCCGCGAAGGGCGCACCCGCAACGCTTAGATTAGGAAAAGACCATGCTCAGTGAAGAACGCCGCCGCGAAATCCTGGAACTGCTGCAACACGATGGCCGGGTGTTGGTGCGCGACCTGGCCAAGCGCTTTCGCACCTCACTCATCACCATCCGGAAAGACCTCGAGCACCTGCATCATCAGGGGCAATTGGAGCGCACCCACGGCGGGGCGCTGCCGCTGAAGGTCGGGGCGTTGAATGACCAGACGCTGCAGGAAAAGGAACGCTTGCACCGGCGGGAAAAAACGCTCATCGCCGCTGCCGCGGTGCGCATGATTCGCCAGGGGCAGGTGATTATCCTCGATTCCGGAACCACTACGACAGCCATTGCGCGCGCCTGCCGTCATTTCCGGAGCCTGACGGTCATCACCAACGGCACGAATATTGCCGCGGAACTTGCGGGCACGCCGGTCGACGTGATCTTGACCGGTGGGATGCTGCGCAAGAATTCGTTTTCCCTGGTGGGACCCTTGGCGGAGGAGTCTCTGCGAAAGCTGAGCGCCGACCTGCTGTTTCTTGCGGTGGATGGCTTTGATGTGCGTTATGGGCTGACAACGCCGAACCTCTTGGAAGCACGCGTGAACCGGGCCATGGCGGAAGCCGCGCGAAGAACGGTGGTGGTGTGCGATTCCAGTAAGTTCGGGAAGCGCAGCCTGTCGCTGATCCTGCCGACATCTTCCGTCCACGAAGCGATCACGGACAAAGGTATCCCGAAGCACGATTTGAAAGCGTTGCGCGAGGCAGAGGTGGACGTGACCCTGGTTTGAACGCAAGCGACTGGAAAGCCCGGAAAGGTCTTTGTGCGACCGGCCGGCCCGAATGTCGAGGAAGAAATTCAATGGATACGAGACGCATGGATTTGCGGCATTCTGCAACGTTTTCGGAGATTCTGTCTGAGCCGGGCGTGGCGCGGCTCGCCCCGTCCGTGGTGCCGGCGCAGTTTCTGGGTTTCTTCACCGGTACGAAGAAGAACCTGGACCGCGACAATCCCAAAAACCTTACGCGCGTCGTGATATTGGGCTGAGTCAAAGCAAGGAGATAGAACTGTGGCCACATTTGACGTGAGTGTAGTCGGCGAATTGAATCTCGACCTGATCTTCTATGGGTTGCCTGAAAAACTGGAACTCGAACGGGAACATCTTGCAAAGGAGCTCAGCATCACGCTGGGGAGTTCCTCGGCTATCTTTACCCATAATTTCACGCTGCTGGGAAACAAAGTGGGTTTCAGCTCCACCATTGGGAGTGACCCGCTCGGTGAAATTTGTCTCCAGAGGTTGGGGGAATGCGGCGTGGACCTCACCCATGTGCGAAAGCTCAAAGGTAAGACCACGGGGCTGACGGTGATCCTGCCGCAGCGGAAGCTGCGGTACATCCTGACCTATCCGGGAACAATGCATGAGATGAGCCTGAAGGATCTGGACTTGAGCTATGTTTTCGGCGCCAAGCATCTGCACCTCTCCTCCTACTTCCTGCACAAGGCCCTGCGCCCGGACATGATCGAACTCTTCCGCCGGGCGAAAGAGGCAGGCCTGACGACTTCACTGGACACCAACGACGATCCCGAAGGCCGCTGGTCCACGGATATCCTATTGCTCTTGAAGTATGTGGACATTCTCCTGCCAAACGAAAATGAGGCTTGCAAAATCGCGCATGCGGCCGACGTCAACCAGGCGGCGGAGGTATTGTCACAAAAGGTCCCTCTGGTGGTCATCAAGCGGGGTTCGCAAGGGGCCGTTTTGCGCGAAGGTAAGAATAGACTCTCGGGATTCCCGCCGGTTACGGACATGGTGGACGCCGTAGGGGCGGGAGACAGCTTCGATGCCGGGTTTATTCACCAGTTTATTCGCGGGGCCAAAGTTGAGGATTGCCTGAAATTCGCGAATGTCATCGGGGCACTTTCCGTGACTCGGGCGGGAGGGACGGAAGCGTTCCGTGACGCCAAGCACCGGGAGAGTTTCCTGAACAAACATTGGCGCGCGGCATCGGGGCCGGCGACTCACAGCCCGCGAATCTGAATCAAACTTTGCGCGATGGAGCGCGTGAGAATCGTCTGGGCGGCCGGAAAACGGCCTCGCTGAGAGAGGCCACAAGAACGGCATCTCGATCAAATGTAAATCTCTTAGAGAGCTTGCCGGCTATTTTGCTGGTGCTCTCGGCACGGGCGTCACTTCCAACAGCAGACTGTCCTGTATACCCACTTTCAGTTTGGCGGCAGGCCCGGTGACGGTGCCGTAGTCCATGTTGTTGACGTAGTCGACGACCTTGTAGGTCTTGGGGCTTAATCCGCGCAGTTCGATTTCGCCCGACCAGATCCCCGCATCGGGGGTCTGCTTTGCCGCTTTCCCGGCCATCGTCGGCGCATAGAAGGCGTAGTACATGCTGCCATCTTTTTCGATGGCATAGGCTTCCGGCAAATCGTAGCCGTAAACGTAGAGATTCCTGAAGTTGCCCTTGGAGAGCATTTTTTCGTTGTAGAGTGCGATCCATTTCTTCCAATGAGCTTCTTTCTGGGCATCGAGGTTGACGTTCTTGAACTTCGGTCCGTAATCGGGCCAGGTGAACTTGGTGCCGAGCACGCCGCCGGTGCCAAGTGTGGCGGCAAAGTCGCTGCCGACGTCCTGCTCATTGTCCGTGAAGACGTTTGTCATACGCGTCAGCTCCACGTGGTCGCCATACACGGCCGCGCGCGGCCCCAGGAGCGCCTTGTACATCTTGATGCGGCGGCGCACCTGAACGGACCCGACAGGATCGGCGGTGACCGCCTGGTCCATGTACCGCAGCCAGGCCAGGCTTGGCGGAGTGCCGCAGGGGCAGCTCTGCGTGACGCTGTCCGGCTTCAAGGCGCGAGTGGTCTCAAAGATGACCTTGTAAACCTCGCCCATCGCATAAACGGAATCGTTTGGTGATTTGTGGTGGTGCTTGGGGTTGTAGCAGGGTGGCACGGTGTAGATATTGTCGAGCTTGTGTCCATCGAATCCCCAATCGCGGATGAAACGTTCGGTGAGTTGCTTGTAGTAGGCCTGCACTTCGGGCAGAGCGGGGCAGAGCGTCGCCAGATTTCTGGCCATGCGCGCCGGCTTTCCGGACTTGTCCAGCACCAGCCAATCGGGGTGTTCTTTCAAAACGTTGGAGACGACAAATTTGCGGCCGCCGTAACCAAACTGGCCGTCTTCGACCGCGAGTGGCAACCACCACAATTGGACCTTGATGCCCTGCGCGTGGAAGTCGTTCACCATTCTCTGGACGGAGTTGCCCGGAAAGGCCTTTTCTGCTGGCTGCCAGTCGCCGTAGTTATTGAACCAACCGTCGTCGAGCGTGGCCCAGTGGATGTCAAGTTCCTTCAGCTTGGGGATGGTGTCCAGCATCTGCTTGGGCGTAACCCCGAACTCGTAGCCCCAGCCACACCAGCTCACCGCATAATTTTCCGGGTTATTCGCAGGCTTGGCCAGGCCTTCGCGCTCAACCGCGTTGGACCACATGCTCAGCGGTTCGTAAAAATCGCCAGCGTAGACGGCCAGGAAAGTGCGCGGCGTCGCGAACGTTTCGCCTGGTTTGAGGATAACGTTCGCGGGTAAACGCACAGCGGCATCGACGCGGCCATCTGGCGCAGTTTGCACCGGGATGGAAAGGACGAGAGGGAGCGTTTCGAGATGGCCGATGGCCTCGCCAACGCTTTTCGTCCAGAAGGCCACCACGGGAACGCCGCCCCCAACGCGACCCAGATCATCCTTCACTTCGACGGGAGCACCGAACGGGTTTTCCTGTGTGAACTTGGCGGGCATGGGGAACATTTCGTCCTTGCCCCACTTCAGGCTCGAGCCATGGAATGACCACATCTCGTGCGGGGCCGCGGCGGGATTTGCCAGCGTGGCGCTGAGGTGGTGCTGTTGGAGCGAAACGCTGTCGAGCGCCAGGTTCTTCTGTCCCCCATTTGTGAAGGTGGCGGAGACCAGCGCAAGTTCCGGGAAATCGTCATACATTTCCAGGACCAGCGTTTCCTGCAAGCCTGTGCTGGCGCTGCTGCCGGGCACCTCGATCCGTTTTCCCCGTGTGCCAAGCTTCCCCTGAGCTTCGCTGATTTTCGCTTTGGCTAGGTCGAGCCTGAGATCGGGAACTTGCTTGTGCGCGATCGTGACCACTTGCCCAGGCTGCGAGCCAGGTTCATCCAGGGTCAGTGATGTTCCGTCGGTCGTGAGAGCTCCTTTGAGATAGCCATTGGGAGAAAGCACAAACTCCGCGCGGGGTGTGCGGACATCGATCGCATCGGGCGCGGCGGTCACGTGGATACTCGAGGTTTGTACCGCTGTTGCAGAAGTCTCTGGCGTGGCCGAAGGAGCGGGCTTTTTCTCGCAGCCGGCAAGTTGTGCGAGGCCAATTCCCAACAGTAGAAGAAGGGCGCTGAATCCGGTAGATTTGGCGAAACGTTGCGGCTTGATTCTGACCTGGTGAACGAATTTCATGGCTTTGCGGCTCCTAACTGGTTTACGCCCTTGAATTGGGCAAAAAGTTTTTCAGCGTTCTTGTTGTAAACCTTTTCAAGGACGTTATCGGGCAGTTCCATGCCGTAGATCTCCCAACGGCCTTGTCCGGGATAACCCGCGTAGTCGAAATATTCATCCGGGGTTTCCAGCCAACGGAAGTAATTGGCATACATCGCTTCCTCGGGCTCGTTGTCGGTGCCGAACATGATGCGCTCCTGATAATCGAGGAAGAACTTGCGTGCGCGCCGAGGCTGCCGGCCAAGTTCGGCCTCGCGTGCGCCGAATTCCACGTACATATTGGGGTATTTGTCGAGCCACGAGGAAACGGCGTCGAGGTTCTCGGGCCAGTTGGCGACGTGCAGTGCGATGAATGTGGTATGCGGATGCTTCTCGAACACGTGGTGTTCCTGGTCGAGCAGGGTCTGCTTGCTGGGGAATTTCGGTCCGGAGAAACTCCAGCTCGGATTGGACATCAACTCCTCGTAGCGCTCGTTGTTCTTGTCCGTCGGCGTAAAAAAGGCTTCGGGATCGGAGGTGTGAATGGCCACGGGAATACCCAGGCGGCCGCACTCCTCCCAAACGGGGTCCAGGCGAGGGTCGTCGATGGGAATGAGCTTGCCGGAACTGTCACGCACGCCGAGGCCGAGGTCCTTGAGAATCTTCAGGCCGCGGGCGCCGCGGCGCACGGCGTCATCAAGCTGCTGGACCATTTCCTGGCTGAAATTTGCATCGTTAATTTTGCTCCAATCCATCTGAGCAAACACCATGAAGCGGTCCGGATAGGGCTTCACCATTTTATCGATTACGCCCTGCAGCTTGTCGCCCCACATGCCGGTCAGGATGACGATCTTCTTTACATTGGCGGCATCCATGCGCCGGATCACCTCGGCCGCGGCGATCTCCTCGCCGTGAACCCCGCTGGGATCGTTGACGTGGTTGTGAATGTCAATCACGGGGAACTTGGCGCGGGGAACCTGGTGGACGGTGGCGTGCAGCATGGAATGCGGATGGTAGTCCCGCAGAAGCAAAGTCATGCGTTTGGCGGCATCGGGATCCTGGGAGTACTTGATGTCCTGAGCCGAAACAGAACCCGAGCACCCGGCACCAAGCCAGAGCGCGAAAAGAAGGGCAAAGCCAAGATGATTCCAGAAAGGGTTCCTGCGAGATTTCTGGGGAAGGTTCATTTTTTCAATCCTCAATGATCGTGATCGGCAAAAGCAGATGTGGCCAATCGTGCGCCAGGGATTCTGGGATTGCCACCCCAGCAGTGTATCCGCAAACGAAAGAAAAAGGAATAAAAAGTAGAAAAGAGTAAGTGCTGAGTTCCGCCGCGCATTGCTCGCAGAAAACGATGAAGACGTAAAGACGGTGCAATCGCTTATGCGTCACGCCAACAGCAACATCACCATGAATATCTACACGCACGCCGTCAGTTGCAAGAAACGGCGGGCACAAACGAAAGTCGTGGAAATGATTCTTCGAGAAGGGAACAAGGCTGTGGCCACAAAAGGCGTCGCTTAATGTGCACCTTTTTGTGTACCACGCCATTCTTTCAAAAGTGGAGCTAAGTCTTTTAGAAGGAATGGCGGGGACGACGAGACTCGAACTCGCGACCTCTGCCGTGACAGGGCAGCGTTCTAACCAGCTGAACTACGTCCCCGCGGTGGGTTTGCAACTCACGGATGGTGGGCAGTGCAGGGCTCGAACCTGCGACCTCCTGCTTGTAAGGCAGGCGCTCTAACCAGCTGAGCTAACCGCCCTCTCTGCTCACATTTATCCATACTACAGGAACCCCCTCACACCGTCAAACTCGCTCCCGCGCTCCCATTTCCCGCCGTGTTTTCTTGCGATTTTCCTGCGCAACCAGTACACTCAGAGTTTCATAAAACACTCGAGGGACACCCCTTAGATGCTCCTCAACCGCGATTATGTCGGCCACCTGGCCGCCGAAGTCATCAAGAAGCTCGTCGCTGACCAGCTTGTCGAAATCAAGGAAAAGGACGTCGAGCCGGTCACCGCCCGCGTGCGCCTCCGCATTATGGAGGAGCTCACCGTGGAAGACCGGGTCAACGAGCAGGTCCGCAACATCCTCATCCAATATCAGGATGAAATGCGCCGCACCGGCGTCTCCTATCAGGAAATGTTCAAGAAAGTGAAGGGCCAGATTGCCCGCGACCAAAAATTGATTTTGCGCTGAACTCCAGCGGAGCTCTCTGCTGCAACTCGCTCGCCGCTGGAATCCGCCGCCGGGGAAGGGAACCAAGGCCTACAAACACGATGAGATTGAGCCGCGAAAAAATTGTCCGCATCTCCCATCAGGTCACCGATCTTCTCGTGCAATGCAATGAAGTCGAGTTTATCGAGGACCGCGACACCATCCGCCAGCACATCGTCCAGACCATCACCAATGTCCTTCGCGAGGAAGAAAAGGTCGAGGTCGAAGTCCGCAAGCGCATCTCTTCCCAGAAAAAGGAAATCATCGAAGGCAGCGAGGAATGGGACCTCCTCTTCCGCAAATACTATTCCGATGAACTCCGCCGCATGGGTATCTCCGCCGCCCCCGAAGAGCACCAAAAGGCCGGCCACCGCTAACGTTGGAGTGCGGCAGCTTGTTTACCCTGCTTGCCCTGGGCCTCGAAGGGAGCTTCGAAGGGCTGCCGCTTTTACGGTTTCAACTCCCGCCGACAAACCATAATTCCCCCCCTTGTCATCCCGACCGGAGCGGCCCGATCTTCTCTTCCGCGCCGCAGTTTGGCGCGTCGGGCCGCGCAGCGCGTTTTGTGCGCCCCGTGCGCTTCGCCGGGGTGGAGGGATCTGCTTCTTCCTCCCCGTTGTAGCGCAGCCCCTGTCCGTTCTCGCCCCGTCGCGTCACTCCCGTTCAAATCTCTAATCAACAAAAAAAGAGGGCGGCTCACAGCCGCCCTTTTCTAACCTCTAATCTCTAACCTCTGTCTTCTGATGCTCGCTACGGCGTATCCGGTCTCCGCTTCAACGTCGGCCGGTCATCGTCACTCGAGTTCGGATCCTGCGTCGTCTGCTTGTCCTTATCGGTTTGTTCCGTCTTTGTCCGCAACGTCGGCTTGCCCGGCCCGGTCTGCGCCTTCCGCGAGAACATGATATTCCGCAGCCGGCTCTTCACCGAATCAAACTCCGAAGTCGATACAATGTACTCGTCGCGTTCCGGCAAAATTCGCGCAATCTCTTTCTGGGCCGCCTCGATGCGATCCGGTGTCGGCGGGTGCGTCGAAAAGAACTTCGACACCGTTCCCGGCCGCCGCTTCTCGTCTGTCTGTAGCCGCTCAAAAAACGCCACATACGCGTTCGGATCGTACCCCGCCTTGTACATGTACTGGATTCCCAGGAAATCCGCTTGGCGTTCCGCGTCGCGCGAGAACTTCAGGAACGTCAGCGGGATGGCCAGGTTCATTCCTTCGTAGATTCCATAGCCGGCCCATCCATACGGCACAACGATCATCGCCGCCATGGCCATGATCTGCATGATCTCTCCCTTGGTGGCCTGCTTCGTGCCGTGCCGCGCGATCACGTGCGACATCTCATGCGCCATCACGCCTGCCAGCTCGGCCTCTTCGTCCGCCCGTAGGATCAGCCCGCTGTTCACATAGAAAAAGCCGCCCGGCAGCGCAAACGCATTCACTACATCCGAATCGATCACCTTGATCGTGAACGGCACCCGCGCATCCGAATTCCTCACCAGGTTCTGCCCCACGCGGTTCACATATTCTGTCACCACAGGGTCATCAATCAGCTTTGAGCTGCGCTCCACTTCCTGCGCCAGCGACTTTCCCAAGGCGATCTCGCGTTCCAGCGAGTACCAGTCCAAGCCCTTGCCCGGGTTCCGGTTCCCGATGGCGTCCACATCTTCGTTCGCATTCTTGGGATGTACCGTCTGCTGCTGCTTCACCGGAGCATCGGATCCCGGCTCCTTTGCCGCCGGCGCTGCTGCCGGAGTCGCGGTAGCGTCCGGAGGTGGCGGTGGCGGCGGGGGTACCTGTCCAACCGGAATCGGCCCAGTCCCCTGTGTTGCATTCGGGTCCTGGCTGCCGCCTTGCTGACTCTGCTGTTGCGTCGTCTGCCCAGTTTGTCCGGAGGCGCCCTGCTGTCCCTGCTGCTGCGTCGGCGAGGAACTTGGCGGCTGGGATTGGCCCTGCGCTCTCGTGCCCGCAGGCCATACCATCAGGCATGCTGCCAGCATCAGACCAATTGCGCACTGCAATAATTTCCGCATGGGTCGCGCCTCCCTGCCTTCCACGCGATTATACACCCGTGGTTGACCTGCCCTACTCTCGCTCTCTAGGATGTGCCCTGCCTCAATATGGTTTCCTCCCCCTTCCGCCCGGGTAGTGCCATCGTACTGTGTACCTCCTGCCACATGGGCTGTTGACACTTTTGGCCAGCCTATCTACATTCAAAGCATCACTTATGAGCACGCGGAAGATTCAGATTGGCCAGCTTTGGAAGAAGGACGGTACCGGCGAAACCTACCTTGTTACCCGGGTCTATAACGAAGCCCTCAGCACTATCGTCGTCTTGCGCAAGTCCGGCTCCGAAAACGAAAACCAGTTTCGCGTCAAGGTCGAACGCACCCCCGCCGGCCCAAACATCCCCGGCTTCTCCCCCGCCATGGAAGACGACATCGTCTAACTCCCCTCCGTTCCTCAAACCGACCGCACCCCCAACTCCACCACATCCTCCACCGCCATCATCTCCTTCTGCAAAAACGGCTCTCCGCACCGCACCCCAATCATTTGCCCATAGTGCCGCGCCAGCAGATCCATCTTCGAGTCCAACTCATCAATCGCCAGGTAAACCCTCTGTTTCCGCTCGCTCTTTGCCGGACGGAATTGCGATCCATACGTCAGAATCGCCCGCCGCCTCGCCTCATACTGCTTCGTCACATCCACCACAAACGTCGGCGGCATGCCCTCAAACGACGTCGCGTACAATATCTTGAACGGCCGGTACGGCTCCCCGTCCAGCGGCAGTTGCTTCAGCCCCGCCAAAAAGCACCCCTCATACCCCAGCGCCGACGCGTGGTAGTGGTCCGGATGCCGCGCCTCCCAGTACGGCAAAATCACCGTCCGTGGCCGCAACTCGCGGATCATCTTTGCCACCAGCAACTTGTTCTGACGTGTAGCTTGCACGTCCGAATCCGCCACCCCCAGCGTCCCCCTCCACGCCACCTTCAGAATCTTCGCCGCCCGCGCTGCTTCCTTCGCCCGGGTCTCTGGCGTTCCCCGCGTCCCCATCTCTCCCGCCGTCAAGTCCAGTATCCCCGTCGTGTACCCGCGCTGCGCCATCTTCAGCAGCGTTCCCCCGCACGTCAGTTCCACATCATCCGGATGCGCCGCAATCGCCAGCAAATCAAGTTTCATCGCCGTCACCTCAGCCTCGTCGCGATTCCAGTGTTGTTTCCCGCACCCTCGTCGCATTTCTCTATAGGGGGTCAGCGCTTCAGTTTACCCTGAGCTTCGAAGGGCCCTGACAAATTCCGCGAATCCTTATCTTTAGGAGGCCGGGGCTTCAGCCCCGGCGTAAAGCCCGTACAACCAATGGGCTTTAGCCCCTGAAGAAATTCTTTCTGGAGCTTTCCGCAGTCTCATCAGCCCCTGAAGGCACTGGACATCTTCACGTTGCTCTCGGGACCCAATAGTAGCAGGGGTTGTGCTACCTTTTCCCATGGAGTTGTGGGATCGGTCCATGCCTGACGAAACGAGATTATCCGGCCGCGTCGCCCTTGTCACCGGCGCCGCCAAACGCATCGGCCGCTTCGTAGCCCTCCGCCTCGCCGCCGAGGGCGCCGACGTCGCCATCCACTACGGCCGCTCCGAAGCCGAAGCCCTGGACACCGTCCGCGAAATCGAAAAACTCGGACGCCGCGCCATCGCCATTTCCGCCGACCTCACCAGCGTCCGCGAAATCCTAAATCTCGTGGATCAAACCGTCGCCCACTTCCACCGCCTCGACATCCTCGTCAACAACGCCGCCAATTTCCTTGAAACAAAATTCGGTTCCACCACCGAGCAATCCTGGGACGCCTCCCTCGGCACCAATCTCAAAGCTCCCTTCTTCTGCGCCCAGGCCGCCGCTCCTCATCTCGCCAAATCCGGGAAGGGAATCATCGTCAATTTCGCCGATATTGGTGGCCTCCTCGGCTGGCGCGAATTTCTCCCCCACTCCGTCTCCAAAGCTGGCGTCATTCTCATGACCCGCATCCTCGCCAAGGAACTCGCTCCCGCCGTTCGCGTCAACGCCATCGCTCCCGGCACCATCACCATGCCCGGCGATCCCCCCGAGTGGCAAACCGACTTCATTCGCCGCGCTCCCCTCCAGCGCACCGGCCGCCCCGATGAAATCGCCGACGCCGTGCTCTTCCTCATCACCGCCGAATTCCTAACCGGTCAAACCCTGGTCCTCGACGGTGGCCGTTCCCTCTCCCCCGACCTCCGCACCTAACTCCTTCCCGCAATTCTCCTACTCTGTGCTCTCCGTGTCCTCTGTGGTGAAGGCTCTTTTTGCTGACCGTCTGTCGCCGTTTCCTCTGCGGCCACTCTGTTCTCTCTGTGGTAAGCCTTTCTCTTCTCTGCGCTCCCATCCGAATTCCCGCACCACCCCATCATCTGTTTTTTCGGCCTCTCGGATGCGCGCTCGCCCCTCTAGGTGTATTCTTATCAATTGTGCGTTTCTCTCCGCGCACGCGCCAGCCCCGCACCGGGCCCCGGCGGGAAGGAAGCAGGCCATCGCTCCCATGGATCGGGAAACTTACGTACCTCGCCGCATCGAGGACGTCGAAATCCAGGAATGGCTCGAATCCCTCGACTCCGTCCTGCTGTCCAGCGGCACCGACGTGGCGCGCGAAATCATGGAGCGCCTCCGCGCCCACGCCACCGTAAGTGGCATTGATCTTCCTTTTTCCGCCAACACGCCCTACGCCAACACCATTCCCGCGCGCCTCGAACCTCTCTTCCCCGGCGACCAGCAGCTCGAGCGCCGCATCAAGTCCCTCATTCGCTGGAACGCCCTCGCCATGGTCGTCCGCGCCAACCGCCTCGAACACAACATTGGCGGACACATCTCCACCTACGCCTCCGCCGCCACACTCTACGAAGTTGGCTTCAACCATTTCTTCCGCGCGCGCTCCGATTCTTTTGAAGGCGATACCGTTTATTTTCAGGGCCACGCTGCCCCAGGCATCTATGCCCGCGCCTTTCTTGAAGGCCGCCTCAGCGTCGAACAGCTCGTGAATTTTCGCCGTGAACTGAAGCCCGGCGGCGGCCTCTCCTCCTACCCCCACCCCTGGCTCATGCCCGACCTCTGGGAATTTCCCACTGTCTCCATGGGACTCAGCCCCCTGATGTCCATCTATCAGGCGCGCTTCAATCGCTATCTCGAAAATCGCGGACTCAAGCCCGCCACCGATGCCAAAGTCTGGGCCTTCCTGGGCGATGGCGAAACCGACGAGCCTGAATCCCTCGGCGCCATCACCCTTGCCTCCCGCGAAAAACTCGATAACCTCATTTTCGTCGTCAACTGCAATCTCCAGCGCCTCGATGGCCCCGTCCGCGGCAATGGCCAGATTATTCAGGAGCTTGAATCCGCCTTCCGCGGCGCCGGCTGGAACGTCATTAAAATTCTCTGGGGCTCCGAATGGGATCCCATCATTGAGCGCGACACCGAAGGCCTGCTCGTCAAGCGCATGGGCGAAATGGTGGACGGCGAATACCAGAAGCTCGTCGTCTCCAGCGGCGCCTACATCCGCCAGTTTTTCTTTGGCAGCGATCCCCGCCTTCTCAAACTCGTCGAGCCCCTGCCCGATGAGGCGCTTCGCCGCCTGCGCCTTGGCGGCCATGATCCGCGCAAAGTTTACGCTGCCTACAAAGCCGCTTTTGAACACAAAGGCCGCCCCACCGTCATTCTCGCCCGCACCATCAAGGGCTACGGCCTCGGCGAAGCCGGGGAAGGGAAGAACGTCACCCACCAGCAGAAAAAGCTCAACGAAGATGAGCTCCGCGAGTTCCGCTCCCGGTTTGGCATTCCCCTCAGTGATCAAGATGTCAACGAACTGCCCTTCTATCGTCCCGCCGAAGACAGCGAAGAGATGCGCTACCTCAAAGCCCGCCGTGAAGCCCTGGGTGGCTACATGCCCCAGCGCAAAGTCCGTTCCGCGCCGCTCGTCGCCGATCACGACGATCTCTTCAAGGAATTCTTCGAGGGCAGCGAAGGCCGCGAAGTTTCCACCACCATGGCCTTCGTCGGCATGCTCCGCAAAATGCTCAAGGACCGCGAAATCGGCAAGCTCGTTGTTCCTATCGTTCCTGACGAGGCTCGCACCTTCGGCATGGAATCCCTCTTCCGCACCGTCGGCATCTATTCCAGCGTCGGCCAGAAATACGAGCCCGTGGATGTCAACACTCTTCTCTATTACAAGGAAGCCAAGAACGGCCAGATTCTCGAAGAGGGCATCACCGAAGCCGGCTCAATGGCTTCCTTTATCGCCGCGGGCTCCGCTTACGCCACCCACGGCATCAACACCATTCCGTTCTTCATTTACTATTCCATGTTCGGTTTTCAGCGCATCGCCGATTTCATCTGGGCTGCTGCCGATATGCGCACGCGCGGATTCCTCCTCGGTGGCACTGCCGGCCGCACCACACTCGCTGGTGAAGGTCTCCAGCATCAGGACGGCAACAGCCACGTCCTCGCTCTCCCCATCCCCAATCTTCGCGCCTACGATCCTGCCTACGCCTACGAAATCGCCGTCATTCTTCAAGATGGCATTCGCCGCATGTACAAAGAGGGCGAAAACATCTTCTACTACATCACCGTCATGAACGAGCCCTACGCCATGCCCGCCATGCCCGCCGGCGCCAAGGAAGGCATTCTCAAGGGCATGTACAAACTGCGTCCCGCGGCCGAGCGCAAAGCCAAACTCCGCGCGCAACTTTTCGGCAGCGGTGCCATCCTCAACGAAGTCCTCCGCGCCCAGGAAATTCTCGACCAGAAATTCGGCGTTGCTGCCGATGTCTGGAGCGTCACCAGCTACAAAAATCTTTATACCGATGGCATCGAAGTCGAACGTTGGAACCGTCTCCACCCCGACGAAACGCCGCGCGTCCCCTACGTCACCCAGTGTCTCGAAGGCGAGCAAGGCGTCCTCGTGGCCGCCTCTGACTACCTGAAAGTTCTTCCCTCCCTGATTTCCAAGTGGGCCCCGCGCCGCCTCGCCACCCTTGGCACCGACGGCTTCGGCCGCAGCGAATGCCGCGAATCTCTCCGCGAATTCTTCGAGGTAGATTCCCGCTTCATCGTCATCGCCACGCTCCACGAACTGGCCCAAGACGGCCTCGTCGGCGAAGCCACCGTCCAAAACGCCATCAAGGAACTCAACATCAACCCCGACAAACCCAACCCCGTCACCTCCTAGCTCCTGAATCTCCCCTCTTAGGTTACACATCGAAGAACTTGAGGGTGCCCCATCCTTCGCGTTTTGTGCGGAGGGTGGGCTCTTACGATCCAACGCCCTGGCCTCTCTTCTCTTCCTGTGCGCCTCTGCGTTATCTCTGCTCTTCCACTTCTCTGTGCTCTCCGTGACCTCTGTGTAATCCTTATTCTCTCTTTCGGGCTTTCTCTCTTCCTCTCTCTCGACACCACCCCTCCCCACTGCGATACTCTCCCCATGTTCTCCCCCACCCTCCTCGACCACTTCCAATCCCCCCGCAATGCCGGTTTACTCCCCAATCCCACCGCCAAAATCGAAGTCACCAATCCCGTTTGCGGCGACGTTCTGCAACTCTCCGCCATCCTCGAACACAACCGCATCACCGTCGTGCGTTTCCTCTGCCGCGGTTGCACCGCCTCCATGGCCTGCGCCTCATTGTTAACGGAAATAATTCAGGGAAGGGAACTCCACGAGCTAAACGATATCACCGCCGATTCGCTCTCCACCGCTCTCGGCGGTCTGCCTCCCGCCTCCGCCCACGCCGCCCACCTGGCCCACGATGCCCTCCGCGCCCTCCTCCACCATCTCCGCTCCACTCGGTAACTTTTCTCGGCGTTTCAGTGCCCTCTGCAGCTCCTCTGCTAACTCTGCGGTGAGTCTCTTCTTCAATTCCTCTCGCGGCCTTTTCCTACTGTCGGCCGTCGGCTAATGGCTGTCGGCTTACTCCTCCCCCCTCGCCCTCGCCAGCGTCTCCGGATCATTCAAATTCAGCACGCATCCTTCTTCCGTCGTGCCCACTTCAAATACGTCCTTCGCATGCGCCCACACCACCGCCCTCGCTCCCACATCCATTGGCGCCTTCTCCAGCTCCGCATACACTGCCGCAGAAAACAACACCGGGTGCCCGCGTCGTCCCTCAAACACCGGCACCACAATCGGCGCCCGCGACGTGTAAAATGCCTCCACCAGATCATCCACCAGCGCCGCGCTGATCAGCGGATGGTCGATCAGGCACAGCATCAGCCCGTCCGTTCCCGCCGGCAAACTGCGCATCGCCGCGTGCAACGAGCTCAACTGCCCCTTTTCCCACTCCTCATTAATTACGATTTCATCCGCGTGCAGCGCCACCGCCCGCGCGATCGGTTCCGCGTGCGCTCCCAACACCACGCGCCGCACACCAATCCTCGGATGCCGCGTCACTTCCAGCAAATGTTCCAGGAACGGTCGGCCCTGGTAGGAAAGCAGGGCCTTTGGCGAGCCCATGCGGCTGCTCGACCCGCCGGAAAGGATCACTGCAGCAATCATAATTCACCCTAGGGCAGTCAACTTCGGGTGTTGCCGTCCAAGGCTAGGAGTGGCGGATCCCCTCTGCCTCCCCGCCGCATTCTGGCGGGCCTGCCCGCATCCTACTGCCATTCCCCCACCCCCACAAGCCTTTCTCTTCTCCGTTCCTCTCTGTGCTTGGGTTCTTTTTCCAACGCCACCCGACATAAGGACTTGAGAGTGCCCCACCCTTCGCGTCTTATGCGAAGAGTGGGTTGTTACGTTCAAACGCCCCGGCCGTTCCTTCTCTTCTGGTCTTCTCTTATCTGCCAACTCTGCGCTCTCTGCGCCGGCGTTTACCCCGCCCCGCCCCGAGCATCTCGGGGATCCGGTCGGGGCGTTATCTTTTCTCTTCGCTTCAACTCTTCAACTTTCAACTTTTGACTTTCAACCTCCAATTTCTACTTTCCAATTCCCGTTTTCTAACCTCTAATTTCTAACTTCCGCCTTTATCTGCACTTTCTTATGCGCTGCCCCACCCGCATTCCGCCGCACCGCCACAAGTTCCGCCACAATACTCAGCGCAATCTCCTCCGGAGATAGCGCGCCAATCTCCAATCCCATCGGTGCGTACACTCTCTCGAATTCTTCCCGCCGGTACCCTTCCTTCTCCAGCGCCTCATACACGCTCAGCACCTTGCGCTTGCTCCCGATCATCCCCACATACCTCGCCGGTGTCCTCACCGCCCACGCCAGCACGCGCATATCCTCTTTGTGCCCGCGCGTCACGATCACCAGGTAGCTCGATCCATTCGGCTTCAGCTTCTCGAACGCCTCGTCATAACTCGTGAAAATCTCCTGCGCCATTGGAAAGCGTTGCGCATTCGCGAACGCCTCGCGGTCATCCACAACTCCCACGCCAAACCCCGCCGCCTGGGCCGCCTTTGCCACCGCCGTCGAAATGTGTCCTCCGCCAAACAGATACACCACCGGCTGCGGCAGTATCGGCTCCACAAAAATCTCCACCGACCCGCCGCAAATCAGCCCGTTGTCATACGTCGCTTCATTGTTCAAGTGGAACACCATTTTCCGCGGCGTCTCCTTCTCCATCACCTCTTTTGCCGCTGCCCATACGTCCGCTTCCACGCACCCCCCGCCAATCGTTCCCGCGGTGGACCCGTCTTCGCGCACCAGCATCCGCGAGCTTTCGTAGCTCGGAATCGATCCGCTCGTGTGCACAATCGTAGCCAGCGCCCCGCGTACTCCCGCCCGCCTCATCCGCACAATCTCTTCAAACAAATCCATCGCTCCCCTTCTTCTCCGCGAACTCTTTGTCCTCTGTGAACTCTGCGTTAATTCTTTGTCTTTCTCTCCTCCCCTGTCAATTCTCCCTCCACGTTGGACTTCCTCGCTCCCCGGTGCTACTTTCCCCCCTGGAACCACACCCAATCCCGCATCCGCAAGGTCCCGCGAACCTATCGTGATACGGTATATCTGTCCGTTGCCAGACGCCATCTCATCTCGCTCCGAGGAGGCCTCTCATGAAAGCCATCATCTTCCAGAAACATGGTGACCCGTCCGTTCTCCACTACACTGATGTCCCCGAGCCCCAGCTTCGCCGCCGCGAAGTCCTCATCCGCGTTCACGCCTGTGCCCTCAATCATCTCGACCTCTGGGTGCGCCGCGGCCTTCCCGGCTTCCAAATCCCATTCCCCCATATTCCCGGCAGCGACATCGCCGGCGAAGTCGCCAAGGTCGGCCCTGAAGTCAGCGCCGTCCACGTCGGCCAGAAAGTGGTGCTCGCTCCCGGCGTCACCTGCGGCAAATGTCCCGCATGCCTTACCGGCAATGACAACCGCTGCCGTGACTTTACCAATCTCGGCAACATGGTTGATGGCGGGTGCGCCGAATTCGTCCGCTGCCCCGATGTCAATTGCATGCCCTATCCTGAAAACCTCGATTGGGCCCACGCCGCCGCTGTTCCTCTGGTCTTCCAAACCGCTTGGCACATGCTTGTCAATCGCGCGCAACTCCAGCCTGGCGAAGATGTCCTCGTTCTAGCCGCCGGCAGTGGTGTTGGCAGCGCCGCCATCCAGATTGCCAAATTCTTTGGCTGCCGCGTGATCGCCACCGCCGGCAACGACGAAAAAATCGCCAAAGCCAGGCAACTCGGCGCCGACGAAGTAATTCATCACGGCATCATGCCCATCTCCAAGGAAGTTCGCCGCCTCACCAACAATCGCGGCGTGGACGTCGTTTTCGAGCACGTCGGCGAAGCCACCTGGAGCGAAAGTGTCAAAAGCCTCGCCACCGCTGGCCGTCTCGTCACCTGCGGCGCCACCACCGGCTACGACGCCAAACTCGATATCCGTTTCCTCTTCACCCGCCAACTCTCCATTCTCGGCTCCTACATGGGCACCCGGGACGAACTGCGCACCGTCCTCAAGCTCGTCGCCCAGGGCCGCCTTGTTCCCGTCGTGGACAAAATCTGGCCTCTCCACGAATGTGCCACCGCTCACAACTACCTCGAAAAATCCAAGCATTTCGGCAAAGTCGTCCTCACTATCGACTAATCTTGGTACGGTTTTGACTTTTCCAACCTGTAAAGAAGACTAAACATCGTGAAACAACCTCGCCTGAGTTTCCTTTTTCTTCTTCTTCACTTAGAACTTACAACTGAAAACTGATTACTCTTCCGCCGGGTGCCCCAGGCACGGAATGTGTGCCTGGGTCTTGGGTTTCTCCCGTGGTTCTCTGAACTCTCATGCAGGGGCAACCACCCTTCAACGATCGGAACTCGGAGAAACACGGAGGGTGCCCCACCCTTGCTTTTTAAGGGTGGGTCTTGGGTTCTCTCGAGTTTCTCCCGGGTCTATCTTGGGTTTCTCTTCTCTGTGAACTCTGTGCTCTCTGTGTCCTCTGTGTAAATCCTTTTCTTGTCAACCGGTCGCTCACCCCCCGTTTGTATGTCCTTGCGCCCTATGGCAAAATAAAAGAGCGTCGCAGAGGCACACATGGCTACCACCCTCGGCAAAAGCGTCACTCTCACCAAACCCGACGATTTCGGAAAGCTCCTGCAGGACGAAGGCATCATCTTTACCCAGCTCGATAAGGCCGTGAACTGGGCCCGCAAGAGCTCCATCTGGCCCCTGGGTTTCGGCCTCGCTTGCTGCGCCATCGAGATGATGTCCATGGCCGCCTCCCGCTACGACCTCGCCCGTTTCGGCGCTGAAGTCTTTCGTCCCTCGCCCCGCCAGGCCGATCTCATGATCGTTGCCGGACGCCTTTCCCAGAAAATGGCTCCGGTCATCCGCCAGCTTTACGATCAAATGCCCGAACCCAAGTGGGTCATCTCCATGGGAGCCTGCGCCACTTCCGGCGGCGTCTTCAACAATTACGCCATCGTGCAAGGCTGCAATCAGGTCATCCCCGTGGACGTCTACGTCCCCGGCTGTCCTCCGCGCCCCGAAGCCGTTCTCTACGCCATTCTCCAGCTCCAGAAAAAAATCGACGCCGAAAAGGGCTCCTTCAAGCGCGCCCTGAATCTCGCCTGAGTTTCTTTGGAGTGCGGCAGCTTGCTGCCGCTTTTGCGCAGTCCTCCCCACCACCCAACCCCAATTCGCGCGTTCCTTCAAGCGCGTCCCAAACCTCGCTCGATTTTCCTTGGGAGTGTGGCAGCTTGCTGCCGCTTTCACAGATTCCGCCCCACCAACCAACTAAACCCCTGAGCACCTTCCCGCTTGTCTAACTGCATAAAAAATCTTTTCTTCCCCTACATAAGCTGCTAGCTTTACTCCCTTATGATTCTGCCTGCCACCAGCGCTCGTGACCTCCTGCGCCACTGCCTTGCCACGATCGCCTATCGCGGAGCGAAAGTCCTTCACGACGCTCCAGACTCCTTCGCCAATTTCCGCTCCGCCGAAACCACCCGCACCCCCCTGCAAATCCTCGCGCATCTTGGCGATCTGTTCGACTGGGCGCTCTCCATGGCCAAAGGCCAGGGCACCTGGCATAGTTCCAAGCCCTTACCCTGGCACGACGAAACTCAACGCTTCTTCGCGTCCCTACGCAATTTCGACGCCTATCTCGCCGGCGATGAGCCCCTCTGCGCCTCGCCCGAAAAACTCTTCCAAGGTCCCGTCGCCGACGCTTTGAACCACATCGGCCAACTCGCCTTGCTTCGCCGCATGGCCGGAAATCCCATCAAGGGCGAAAACTACTTTATAGCCGATATCTCCATCGGCCACGTCGGCCCGGCTCAGCCCAAGCCAAAGTTCGAATTCGACTAAGATCCATCTTATAAATGGGTTGCGTTAGGGCATGGTTTCAGCCGTGCCGAAAAGCCTCGCGATTTCAGGGGGTTTTAACCCCTGGAGTGTGCAGGCCGGCGCCTCGTAGCATTTATGAGATGGGACCCAATTCTTCACTAGACTTGGCCCTCACCTGTCACTAGACTATGCGGGCCCAGTTGGTTTCCTAATGCCCGCTCCTGACCAACGCAAATATCCTCGGATTCGTCCCCCGAAATCCTTCGTCGTCGCCTGGCAATCCGGCATGACCCGCGACGTCTCCTACATGGACAGCCTCGCACTCGGGGGCCTCTTCATACGCACCAAGCGGCCCGTGCCGCTTCGCAGTTCCGTTCAACTCTTGTTGGATACCCCCGCAGGACAGATTCGCAGCCGCGCCATCGTCCGCCGCGTTCATGCAAACACCGGCATGGCCCTTCAGATCATCGCCATGGACCCTGGCGACCGCGCCCTCCTCCACCGCGAACTCCGCGACCTCTTCGCCTCGTAATCCTCGCCACATCTCCGCTCTTCTCTGTGGACTCTGCGTTCTCTGTGCCCTTGGGTTTTCCCTCTCACGCCACCCAACCTATGAACTTGAGGGTGCCCCATCCTTCGCGTTATGTGCGAAGGGTGGGCTCTTACGCTCCAACCCCTCGATCCCGCTTATCTCTTGGTTCTCTCTTCTCTGTGCCCTCCGCGTGCTCTGAGACCTCTGTGTAAGCTTTTCTTCGCCCCTATTCCTCCTCCTGCGAGTCTCCGCGTTCTCTCCGTCTCCTTGCCCCGAGGTTCGAGGGGTGCGTTGTTCTTGGTCCTACTCTTCCTCCCAACTCTCACCTCCCACTTCTCACCTCTTCTTCTCTGCTTTCTGATCGCTGATATCTGACCTCTGATAACTCTCCCCTCAAACCACTCTCGCCGTCCCACCCGCCACCTCCATCTTCGTCCCCACCTCCGCTCTTTCCCTCCGCACATACCCCATCCCAATCCACGCATCCATCCCCGGCGAAAATCCCGTCCGCGTCACAATTCCTACCTCTTTCCCCTCCACCGTCAAAACCGTATTCGCCGCGACGCCCTCCACACCTTCAAGCCGCAGCGACACTCGCACGCGGTTCACCTGCCCCCGCGACCTCACCCGCTCCACAATCTCCTGCCCCGTGTAGCAGCCCTTCGTATAGCTGATGTGCGAATCCTGCAAGCCCGCCTCATGCGGTATCTGCTTCTCCCCAAAATCGTACCCAAACCACGGAATCCTCTGCTCCAATCGCACCACATTCAACGCCACATATCCCGCCGGACCTCCTCCATGCCTCCGCGCCCCCTCCGCAACCGTCTTCCACAGCGCTTCGATGTCCCCGCGCCTCACTAAAAACTCCGCCCCGCCCACCCCGCCCGGCGATCTCTGAATCACCCGGCAGGGAACTCCCCCCGCCAAAACTTCGCGCGATTCCAATTCTGACAATCCGCCCAAATCCACTCCGGTCAACTCCCCCGCCACCGCCACAGCCTTCGGCCCCTCCAGTGCGAGCGTTCCATACTCTTCCGTCTGGTCCGACAGCGTCACATCATCCATGATGATGTACTTCTCCAATCCTTCGATCAGCCGCTCGCGAATCATTGCATACGAAACACAAAATAACTCTTCGCCGAGCGCATACGTCTCAATCTCCGCCTGTATATGCCCCTGCGGATTCAGAAACAGCGAAACCGTCCCGCGATTCTCCGCGAGCTCCTTAATATTGTTCGTCAATATCGCGTTCAAATACCGCACGCGGTCCGGCCCCGTGAAGCTCAAGTACGCCCGGTAATTCTTGTCCACTACCCCCACGCTCTCCCGCAAATACGCATACTCCACCCGCCAATCTCCAAACCGGTCCGGCAGCGCACACCCAAACCACGTCCCCACCGCGGCCCCATTCGCCAGGTGCATCGCCTCCAGCGCCGTCCTCAATTCTTCGCTCTTCTCTCCCAACGTTTCCCCCTCTCCCGCCAGTCTACCAAACCCGCCTTTCCCACATCCGTCATCCCGACCGAAGTGCCGCGCACTTTGCGGCACGTAGCGGAGGGATCGCGGCAACTTCCCGGCCAACTCTCGCACCTTGGGTTTGATGTTCTTGAACTCTTAGACTCTCAAACTCTTTCACTTTTGCGCTCTTAAACTCTTGAACCTCCAACTTCAAAGCCTCTTCTCTCCGAACCTCTGCGTTCTCAGCACCGCCTTTTACCATGACCCGGCCGGAGCGTTGTCTTTTTCTTTCCGTACTGAAAACTGATAACTGACAACTTTTCGTCCTGCCTCCTGATCGGCGATATCTGATCGCTGATATCCCTCATCCCTCACCCCGCATTCCCGTCCCAAATCCCCAATGCTATACTTCTTCAGATGAACGCCGCACCCGACGCCCTGCGTCTCCCCGACGCCGCCAACCCGGAGATGATCTACATCAAGCTGCCCGTCGGCTTGCTCCAGTGCAATTGTCTGATCATCGGCGATCCCAAATCCCGCGAAGCCATCGTCATCGACCCCGGCGATGAGGTCGAGCGCATCCTCGGCCTTCTCGGCCGCTACAAGCTCACCGTGAAAGTCATCGTCAGTACCCACGCCCACATTGACCACGTCGGCGGCCTCGCCAAGCTCCATCAATACACCGGCGCGCCCGTCATGATGCACAACGACGATCTGCCCCTCTATCACGCCATGGACGTCCAAGCCGAGTTCCTCGGCATGGAAGCCCCCGAACTCGTCGACGTCGATCAACTTCTCAAGGAAGGCGACGCCCTCAGTTGGGGCGGCTTCCAGGCCAACGTCATTCACACCCCCGGCCACACCCCCGGCAGCGTCTCCTTATATCTCCCCAAAGACTCCGGCCCAATCAAGCTCACCCAGCCACAACTCTTTGCAGGCGACACACTCTTTGCCGGCAGCATTGGCCGCACCGATCTCTGGGGCGGCTCTTTTTATCAACTTATGGATTCCCTGAAGTCAAAGCTCCTCCAACTCCCCGACGACACCGTCGTCCACCCCGGCCACGGCCCCACCACCTCCATCGGCCACGAGCGCCACTCCAACCCGTTTCTCCAACCCTAACCCATCCCCCGAAGCTTCTCCCAACGCCATCATTTTGTCGTCTCAATCCACAACCCACTCCACTTCCCGGCATTCCGAGCGGAGCGACCCGATTTCCCCTTTCGCGCCGCCTTATGGCGCGTCGGGTCGCGTAGAGAGGTACGGTTTTCCATCGCACGTTTCTTGTGCGATGAATCCCTCTTCGGCTTTTCTCTTCTCTGTTCTCCTCTGTGTTCTCCGTGTTCTTCCCTCTGTGACCTCTGTGTTATCGTCCCTCTTCCTCATTCTCTGCGAGCCCCAACGTCTTACTCTGAACTGATAACTGATCACTGATAACTGTTAACCTTTCTTCCTACTCATCTCCCCCATCACCGCCTGCACCAACTCCTTCGCGTGCGTCAATTCCTGCACGATCATCCGCACGTCCATCGCCGGCACCGCCGGATTCCTCTGGCTTGTGCAATACACCGCGTGCTGCCCCACCAGCACCAGCGCATTGGTGATCCGGTCCAGCGACACCGCCAGCCTTCCGCGTTCCTTCCCAAACATCTGCTCGTACTTCTCCAGCTCTTCCCGGTGCTCCTCAAACGGGTTCATGGCCGGTTTCCTCCCCCCACGCCTATTACTCGGACGTACCACTTCGGGCACAGCCCTGCGCCGCCAAACTTTACCCTACCCCCACGCCAGAACATAATCCAACAAGTGCCGTTCCAACTTGTTTCAGGAGTTCCGAGCTGTGGCCGTTTCGGGCAAACTACGGCGAATAGGCCCAAACGTCTCTTGGCCGATGGAGTTGGAACGGTACAAGCCGCCCAAAAGCGCAGCAGCAAGACCATGAGCCAGTCACATCAGTCTGTTTGGGATTATGTGCCTTTTGGCGAGCCGCCAAAGGCCAATTGGGAGCATCAAATCATGCGACGTTCGGATCTTGTGCAATACAAAGAAAAGGAAAATGGCCGCATTGGACGCACCTCGCAGATCGTCTTCGGCGAACGCCAACATCTTCTTCGTGTCCTGGATTCCCTCGAGGGCACGCATCTCCCCATCGCCCGCATGCAGCAGGAGCGCCGCATCCTCGAGGAACTCATCCACGAGCGCACCCGCGAGCTCAACCACATCAACACCGCCTGGGATGAAAAGATCGGCCTCGTCCTCAGCGCCGAAGCCAAACCCGAAATGCTCGAAAAGCTTGCCAAGCAAGCGCCCCAGGAAGATTTCTACCTCCTCCGGCTCATCAGCGAACATCCGCGCGCCAATGCCAAGACGCTCAGCCGCCTCTCGCGTCATCCTTACGGCGCCATCCGCGAAAATGTCGCCCGTCATCCCAACGCCGATTCCACCACTCTCACCTATCTCAGCAAAGACAAGACCCAGCCCCTCTGGTATCTCGTCGCTTTTAACCCGAACACGCCAAGCCCGCTCCAGCGCCGTCTCCGCGACCGCCTCAAGCGCCTCGGCGACGCCCAATCCGGCCGCTAACCCAGTCTGCCTACCTGTTCGCCTCCTGTGGCACAGTCACTCCCGCCTGTCCTCGTGCCCTTGTTTTTGTAGGGCCCGTCCTTCTGAGGCGGGCCGCAAAGCACACGCCGCCCTGGCCCTGCAACCTTTACTCGCACGCACCGTAATCTCCTCTCGCCTTGTCCGTTCCCTCTGTGGCTACTCTGTTCTCTCTGTGGTTGTCCTTTTCTCTTCCTTTCCTCTGTGATCTCCGTGTCCTCTGTGGTGAATCGTCTTCTCCGGTACTCTCCCACCCGCGCTATACTCTCCCCAGTGCGATGAAGCCCCGAATCATCCTCCTCTCCGCTCTCCTTCTCATTCCCGTCTTCTGGCACCCTCACATTGAAGCCGGTGATCTCGGCAGCCATGTGTACAACGCCTGGCTCGCCCAACTCGTCCAGAAGGGAACTGCCCCCGGTGTCTATTCCGTCTGGCAATGGAAAAACATTCTCTTCGATCTTCTTCTCCTCTCCCTCTCCAATCTCTTCGGCATCGCCGCCGCTGAAAAAATCGCCGTCGCTTTCTGCGTCCTCCTCTTCTTCTGGAGCCTCTTCGCCTTGATCGCTATCGCCACGCGCCGCTCTCCCTGGTTCCTCACGCCGTTCCTCGCCATGCTCTCCTACGGCTACGTCTTTCACATGGGCTTCATGAACTACTATTTATCCATCGCATTGGCCTGCCTTGGCCTCTCCGTTGTCTGGAGTGGCCGCCCCAAACTCCAACTCGCCTCCCTCCCGCTAATCCCTCTCATGCTTCTTGGGCATCCTCTTGGCCTCCTTTGGTTTCTCGCCGCCGCTGCCTATCTCCTCCTCTGGCAGCATCTTCCGCGCTGGCGCATCGCCTTGCCTATCGCTGGCTTCGCGCTCGTTCTTGCCATCCGCTTCTTCATCACGCACCATTCCACCTATGACGTCGAATGGCCGGAACATCCTTTCTACTTCTTCAACGGCGCCGACCAATTCGTCGTCTTCGGTGAACGCTACCGCTACATCTCCGCCATTGTCTTTGCCCTTGGCCTGCTAATGGCCGGATTGGATCTTCGCCGCGCCCCCCGCGCCGCTTCCTGGTGGAAAGACCGCCTACTCCTTCTCGAACTCTTGGTCATCGCCTTTTGCGTCACCTCGCTCCTCCCCGAAAATCTCAATTTCAATCGAGGCACCGGCTGGATCGGCCTAATAGTCTCCCGTCTAGCCATCGTCACCGCCATCTACACTCTTGGTTTTCTCGGCTCGCTCACCCCGCAAAAATGGCATCTCGCCGCTCTCTCTGCTTGCGCCCTCCTCTTTTTTGTCTTTCTCTACCAGGACACCTCTCTCGTTGCAGGCCTCGAAGCCAACGCCGAAAAGCTCACCCACAATCTGCCCTTCGGCACGCGCGTTCTGAAAACCGTCGCCGCTCCCGGCGATTGGCGCGCCCCCTTCATCTACCATTCCATCGATCGCGCCTGCATCGGCCATTGCTTCGCCTTCTCCAACTACGAAGCCTCCACCAAACAATTCCGCCTCCGCGTCCGCGAAGACAGTCCCGTAGTCGTCTTCGATCCCGATGACAGCGAATCCATGGAATCCGGCGAATACGAAGTTCAGCCCGAAGACCTCCCCCTCAAGCAAATCGACCAATGCGACCCCGCCAACCCCACCGCCCTCTGCCTCCGCGATCTCTCCCCCCACGAACTAAACGGCCGCCTCTCCCTCCGCCCCAACTTTTAAACTTTTTCACTCTTAAACCCCTGCACTGTTAAACCCTTCATCCTTCAAACTTCAACTTTCGACTCTTCAACCTCTCCCCCGAAAATCCCCTCTGGCCGCCTCCGTTCTCTCTGCGGCACCTCTGTGTCCTCTGTGGTAAAGCCTTCTCTCGGCCTCCCCAAAGGAGACAATTTGGCTCTTCCATCAGTCCATTCTCTGTTAGAATATACCCTGGGGTGAGAGACAATGCTGCCATTACACCTTCAACCCGAAAGCCACATCCCACTCTACATCCAGCTTCGCGACCAGCTTCGTTCCCTGGTCCACGCCGGCGATCTTCGTCCCGGTGACCGCATCCCTGCCAGCCGCGAACTCGCTCTCACGCTTGGCGTCCATCGCACCACCGTCGCCAACGCCTACGCCGAACTCGAATCCGAAGGCCTTATCCAGGGCCATGTCGGCCGCGGCACCTTCATCCGCGCCGATGGCAACGGCCTGAAAATCTCTCCGCCCCCGCCGCCCGTCCTCCACAATGGCGATGGCCTCCGCTGGGAACTTCTCTTCGCCGATGAACGCAGCGAGGAAGTCCTCACCCGCCTCACCGCTTCTGCTCCCGAAGACGCGCTCTCATTCGTCATGGCGCGTCCCGCTCCCGAATTTTTCCCCGTGGAAGAATTGCAGACCTGTGCCCACGCCGCACTTCGCCGTGAAGGCCCCGAAATCCTCAATCTCGGCCCCTCCGACGGCTACGCGCCCCTCAAGGAGGCGCTCCTCGAACTCCTCCACCACGACGGCATTCCTGCCAGAGACGAAACTCTCCTCGTCACCGCTGGTTGTCAGCAAGCTTTCGATCTCATCGCCAAAGCCTTTGTGCGCTCTGGCGACACCGTCGTCCTGGAAAATCCCACCTACCCCGGCGCCTCCGCCATTTTTCATGGAGTTCGCGCGCGTTGCCTCGGCGTGCCGGTTCGCACCCACCCCGAACCCAGCAAGCCGCTGGGCATCGACCTCGAAGTCCTCGAAGCCACGCTCGCCGCCAATCGCGTCAAGCTCCTCGTCCTCACTCCCGATTTTCAAAATCCCACGGGCACTTCCATGCCCCTGGATTCCCGTCGTCGCCTTCTGGAACTCGCCGCCCGCCACCAGGTTCCCGTCGTCGAAGACCACATCTACGCGCGCCTGCACGCGCGCGACGTTCGTGTCCCTTCGCTCAAGCAACTCGATCAGTTCAATCTCGTCATTCACGTTGACAGCTTCTCCAAGGTCGCTTTCCCCGGCCTCCGCGTCGGTTGGATTGTCGCGCCTCCCGCCGCCATCGAACGTCTCCGCCTGGTCAAGCAGATGACCGATCTCCACACCGACCAGCTTGCCCAAGCCACGCTCGCCGAATTCCTTCGCCGCGGCCTTTTCCATAAGCATCTCGCGCGCATGCGCAAAGTCTACGCCGAGCGCCTCCAGGCCCTCGACGAGTCCCTTCGTAAACTCATGCCGGAAGGCACGCGCTGGACGCGTCCGGAAGGTGGCATGTGCCTCTGGCTCGAATTGCCACCCGGCTTCGATGCCAGCGAACTCATGATCCACGCCAGGGAGCGCGGCGTCCTTTTCGCTCCTGGCCGCTATTTCTACGTGCAGTCGCCGCTTCCCAACACCCTACGCCTCGGCTTTGCCAGCCTCAACGAAAAACAAATCGCTCGCGGCATCGCCATCCTCGCCGAACTCCTGCGCATCGAAATGCGCAAGCGCCAGCGCGGCACGCGTCGCGCCGAACGCGCCCACGTGGCCTTGGTCTAGCGTACACACTAACGTGGGCAAACTCCTGCATCAGACAGTTTTCGAAGCTTAAGGAATCACGAAGAGGAGAAGGGAAATGTCAATCAAGAAACCCAACGGCAAAGAACACCCCCACAACGGCGCCAAAGCCTCCAACGAATGGCGCGTCAAGGTCGGCCTCGCCGAAATGCTCAAAGGCGGCGTCATCATGGACGTCACCAACGCCGAGCAGGCCCGCATCGCCGAAAAAGCCGGTGCCTGCGCCGTCATGGCCCTCGAGCGCGTTCCTTCCGACATCCGCAAGGAAGGCGGCGTCGCCCGCATGGCCGCCATCAAGGTCATCCGCGAAATCATGAAGACCGTCAGCATCCCCGTTATGGCCAAGGTCCGCATCGGTCACTTCGCCGAAGCCGAAGTTCTCCAGGCCCTCGAAGTGGATTTCATCGACGAGAGCGAAGTCCTCACCCCCGCCGACGAGGAAAATCACATTTGGAAGCACGACTATCGCGTGCCCTTCGTCTGTGGCGCGCGCGATCTCGGTGAAGCCGTCCGCCGCATCGCCGAAGGCGCCGCCATGATCCGCACCAAGGGCGAAGCCGGCTCCGGCAACGTTGTTGAAGCCGTCCGCCACATGCGCGCCATCGTCAGCCAGATGAAGCGCCTCACCACTCTCCGCGACGACGAAATCATGAAGGAAGCCAAGGAAATGGGCGCTCCTCTCGACCTTATCCGCGAAATCGCCAAGACCGGCAAGCTCCCCGTTCCCAATTTTTCTGCCGGAGGCATCGCCACGCCCGCCGACGCCGCGCTCGTCCGCAAACTCGGCGCGGAAGCCGTTTTCGTCGGCTCCGGCATTTTCAAGAGCAGCGATCCCGAAGCGCGCGCCAAAGCCATCGTCAAAGCCACCACGCATTTCGAGGACGCCAAGGCCGTCCTCGAAGCCAGCGAAGAATTAGGCGAAGCCATGCCCGGCATCGACGTCCGCCAACTGGATGAAAAAGATCTCCTCTCCACCCGCGGCTGGTAGTGGCCCAATGCCGGGTGCCCCAGGCACGGAGTGTGTGCCTGGGTTTTGGGTTGCCGGGTGCCCCACACGCCGTTTTTGCGTCTGGGTCTTGGGTCTACTTTTCTTTAGGGGGTCGGACCTTCAGGTCCGACATTCACCCGGCTGCACGATGGGCTTTAGCCCCTGAGGAATCTGTTTTCGGATTCGTTTGGACGATATTTCTCTCGCCCATTCCAATCCGAAAACTAATAACTGAAAACTGATAACTGATATCTGATAACTCTCATGACCATCGGCATCCTCTCCATCCAAGGCGACTTCGCCGCCCACGCCGCCATTCTCCAAACACTCGGCGCGCAAACCCTCGAGGTCCGCACCGTCGCGGATCTCCGCAAATCCGATGCCCTCATCCTCCCCGGCGGCGAAAGCACCACGCAACTCCAATTCCTCCAGGAAGAAGGCCTCTTCGGCGCCATCCGCCAATTCGCCGCCTCTGGCCGCGCCATTTTTGGCACCTGCGCCGGCGCCATTCTCCTGGCCACCCACGTCAAAAATCCCCCTCAACCCTCACTCGCCTTGTTGGACATGACCGTCCTCCGCAACGCCTACGGCCGCCAGCTCGCCAGCGACGTTTTCTTCGGCCCCACCACCCTGAAAAAAGATCCGCTCGAGATGGTTTTCATCCGCAGCCCCATCATCGAAAGCGTCTCTCGCGATATCACCGTCCTGGCCAAACTCGATGGCTCCCCCACCCTCGTCCAAAAAAACAATCTCCTCGCCGCCACCTTCCATCCCGAACTCACTGACGACCCCACCGTCCACAGCTATTTCCTCTCCCTAATCTCCAATCACTCCTCCACAAAAAAGTCCCCCCGCCCGCCCTCCGCCCCCTAAAACTTTCCTTGAAATCTTGTCCCAATCTGACTAACTTAGGGCCCACAACCTCCTGCCCGGGCGCGTGTGGCCCGGCAGGCCTCTTCTGGAGATTTCTCAATGCCGGTGCAATCGCCCTCTCGCGCGCGTGTGAACGGACCGCGCCATCACTGGATCCTCTACGTCTTCGTCGCCTTCTTCGGCGGCTTGCTTACCTTTGTCGGCGCTCGGGCCCAGCAAAAAGCCACCGACAACGCCACCTTCCGCAAATTGATTGACAACTATTGTGCCGCCTGGAGCTCCGGCAACGTCGCCAACGCCGCCAAGTTCTACGCCAAGGACGATGGCCTCGTCTTCTACGATGTTGCGCCCTTCTCCTACAATGGCTGGAAGGAATACGCCCCCGGCGTCCAGAAAGAAATCCTCGAGACCGCCGCCAGCATCACCACCCTTACCGCTGGCAAAGAATTAAAGGTCACGCGCCACGGCCACATCGCCTGGATGACCGTCCCCATGCACCTCTCTAAAAAGACCAAGGACGGCAAGGAACTCGATCTCCAGCTCCGCTATACCGGCATCTGGGAAAAGCGCGGCGCCACTTGGCTCCTCGTCCACGAACATCTCTCCGTCCCGTTAGGTTAATAAGATTTCACGCGGCCTCAGCGCCGCGCCGTGTACAATGAATGCATCCATGTGGAAGACGCTCCGCTACTACTGGATTGCCGCCAGGGGCTACCGCCTCCAGCCCTGGAACAGTCCCTATCTCCAATGGCGTTTCGAAACCTTCCTGGGTCAGGAAGCCGCCCGCCTCGACGCCAGAAAATTCCTCCATCTCTCCTGGAAGTACCGCGACAAACTCGCCAGCTTCGTCGACTGGGCCGCCACCCGCCGTCGCGCAATGCGCACCCGCGCCTAATCTCCCTCTTGGCTCATCCACAGCTTCAACCATTTGTCATTCCAACCGAAGTGTCGCGCAGGGTGCCCCAGGCACGGAGTGTGTGCCTAGGTCCTGGGTTTTCTTTTTCTTGTTTTGTCATCCCGCCTGCCCGCCGCAGGAAGGGCCGAAGTGCCGCGCCGTTTGCGACACGCCCAAACTGTCATCCCGACCGGAGTGTCGCGTCGTTTGCGACACGCAGTGGAGGGATCGCGGCACACTTGCATCTAACCTAGGCGCTCTGGTTTTTAAGCTCTTAAACTTCCAACTCCTCATCCTCTTCTCCGTTACCTGCGTTTACCCCGACCCAGTCAGGGCGGCTCAGCTGCTCCCTCTGTGGTATGCCTTTCTCTTCTCTTTTCTGACCTCTCTGCTCTCTGTGTCCTCTGCGGTGAACTTCTTTCTCTTCTTCCAGGCGTATACTTACTCCAGGACCCCGCTCCCATGTCTGACCTGCAAATCCTCCAAAAATCCCCCGCCCTCCATGAAGCCCTCTGGTGGTCTCCCGATCCCGAGGGCCGCCTCCACTGCTACCTCTGTCCTCGCCACTGCCACATCGGCCCCGGCCAATCCGGCTTCTGCTTCATCCGCGTCAACCAGGGCGGCAAACTCTTCAGCCTCGGCTACGCCTCTCCGGCCGCTCTCCAGGTCGATCCCATCGAAAAAAAGCCCCTCAGCCATTTTCTCCCCGGCACGCGGGTCTTCAGCATCGGCACCGCCGGATGCAACATGGGCTGCTTCTTCTGCCAGAATTGGGACATCTCCAAATCCCATCAAGATCAAGTCAACTCCAAGCACCTTCCGCCCGAACAAGTGCCTCTTCTCGCCCTGCAGTACGGCTGCGATTCCATCGCCTTCACCTACAACGAACCCACCATCTGGGGCGAATACGTCATTGATATCTGCAAAGCCGCCAAGCTCCACGGCCTCAAAACCGTCATGGTCACCAACGGCTACATCACCCGCGAAGCCTTCCACGACATCTACGACCACATTGACGCTGCCAACGTCGACCTCAAAGCCTTTACCGAAAACTTCTACGGCAAAATCACCCTTACCCACCTGCAACCCGTCCTCGACATGCTCACCTGGCTCAAGAACGAAACCCGCGTCTGGTTCGAGCTCACCAATCTCATCATCCCCACGCTCAACGACGATCCCGCCGAAACCCGCAAGCTCGCCGAATGGATCCTCGCGCATCTCGGCCCCGGCGTTCCTCTCCACTTCACCGCCTTCCATCCCGATTTCAAGCTCCGCGATAAACCCCCTACTCCGCCTCACACGCTCCACCGTGCCCGCGAAATCGCCCGCGAAGTCGGCCTTCACTTCGTCTACGAAGGCAACATCTTCTCCGAAGCTGCCAACACCTATTGCCCCTCCTGCAACACCCTCCTCATCCGCCGCTCCTGGCACGATGTCCTCACCAATCACCTCAGGGCAGGGAATTGCCCCCATTGCCACGCCCCCATCCCCGGCGTCTGGTCCCTGTAGCACAGTCACTCCTGACTGTGCTTTTGGGTTTTCCAAGTTACGTCATAGCCCCAATGAACTTGGGGGTGCCCCACCCTCGTTTTGTGAGGGTGGGCTCTTACGATCGAACGCCACGATTCTCTTCTCTTCATCTTCGGTTCTCTTGTGGCACAGTCATTCTTGACTGTGCTCTCGGGATGGCCTTTGTAGCGGCCACCTTCAGGTGGCCATCTTGGGCTTGCCTTTTTTGGACTGCGGCGACTCGTCGCCGCTTTTGCAGCTGAATGTCCCGCCACTAAACTTTAACTCACCAGCACCCGCCATCCCCGATGCGTGCTTCCCCTACCTCCCAAGCGTCCAATATCCTGGCCCCACCCGCATCGAATGGTGCCACGCCAAAGGAAACGCCCACCACACCAGCGCCCCCAGAATCGCCTGCCCCAGCGCCAGCGGCAGAATATTCCGCTCCCGCGCAAACAGCCACGCCATCGCCGCTCCTCCCACAAACGTCAGCGGCACCAGCACCGGATTTGGCCAGTGCAGTGCCGCGAACAATACTCCCGCCGCCAGCGCCGCCGGCATCGGCTTCTCCAACGCCCCCACCAACCGGTTCGTCAGAAACGAATTCAGCCCCACCTGCTGCAGCACGCAAAACGCAAAATATCCCACGAACTTCCGCGGCTCGCTCAAGTGCGTGGGCAATCGATGCAGCATCCCCAGAAACAACCCCGCGCCGCAAACCGCCGCGCTCGCCCCCGCAAAAAACACCCACGCCTTCCGCGTCGCTGCCCAAAGATTATCCCCGCGCCATCCCATCGTCTTCGGTGTGTCCCGCCGCAGCGCAAAACTCGCTACCAGCCACACGGCGAACACCCACCACGTCGCCGGCAGTAGCGCTTGCCCGCGCCAGATGTACCACCCCACATACGCGACGAATCCCAATGCTTCCACCAGACAGGAAACCCGCCGCGCGCTCCACCTCACCATCAATTCTCCACCGCGGATTCGGCTTCACCATGCCGCATTTCGATCATCTTCAGCACGCTTTCAAACAGCTTCTCAATCTCCGCTTCCGACGCCATCTCCGGTGCCAGGAATTCCTTTAAATCGAAATCCGGGAATCCGCGGTTCGTGATTCGCGCCGGCAGCAGCTCCCGCAGCTTCGCCGAAGGCACCGCCCCGATCCCCGCGATCTCCTCAAACACCGTGCGGTGCAGCGCCTCCGTAAACAACTCCGCATCCAGCAACCCCGCCAACTCCACCCGCGTCACCGGCTTCAGCAGCACCGAGCACAGCAACCGCAGCGTCTTCCTCTCCAACTCCTCTTGCTGCTTCATCCCCCCAGTCATCACTCCCCCCTTCCCCCGTCCGCCTTCTTCTCCGCGCCATCCATACTACCAACTCCCCGCCCCCGCGCCCCCCTCTGCTCCGTTCTTCTCCTCTATCTTTCCTCTGTTCTCTGTCACCTCTGTGTTCTTCCCTCTGTGATCTCTGTGTTACCGTCCCTCTTTGTCTTTTTCTTTCTCCCCCTGCATCAACTTTTCCCGCACCCCTTCCCCAGCCATTTTCCTCTAATATATAGGGCCACAAACCCATGCCCGACCCCCATCGCATCGTCATCCTCGGCGGCGGTTTCGGCGGCCTGGTCGCCGCGCGCACCATGAAGCGCGCCAACGCCCAAATCACCCTCATCGATAAGCGCAATTTCCACCTCTTCCAACCCCTCCTCTATCAAGTCGCCACCGGCTCCCTTTCTCCTGGTGAAATCGCCGCGCCCTTGCGCTCCGTCCTCAGCCGCCAGAAAAATACCCAAGTCCTCCTGGGCGAAGCCGTGGACATCGACCCCGCCAAAAAGCTAGTCCGTCTCCGCGACGCCGCCGAATATGCCTACGACACCCTCGTCATCTCCACCGGCTCGCAAACTTCCTACTATGGTAAAGACGCCTGGCGCGAAGCCGCTCCCAGCCTCAAGACTCTCGAAGAAGCTACCGCCATCCGCCACAAACTTCTCTACGCCTTTGAACGCGCCGAGCGTTCCGCTGATCCCGCCGAAGCCCGCGCCTGGCTCACTTTCGTCATCGTTGGAGCCGGCGCCACCGGCCTCGAACTCGCTGGCGCCCTCGCCGAAATCGCCCGCGAAACTCTGCGCCACGATTTCCGCCGCATTCATCCCGAAGAAGCCCGCATCCTCCTCATGGAAGGCGGCGACCGCGTCCTCAACATCTATCCCGAGGATCTTTCCGCCAAAGCCGAATCGCTCGTCACTCACCTCGGCGTCGAAGTCATGAAAGGCGTCTTCGTCACCGACATCACCAACGACGGTGTCACCTACAAGCATGGCGATCATCACCACTCCCTCGCCGCCCGCACCGTTCTCTGGGCTGGTGGCGTCACCTCCACCCCCTTCGCCCGAATAGTTGCCGAACGCCTCCACGCTGAAACCGATCGCACTGGCCGCATCAAAGTCCAGCCCGATCTCACGGTTCCCGGACATCCCGAAATTTTCATCGTGGGCGATCTCGCTCACTCCACAAATGACAAAGGCGCGCCTCTTCCCGGCGTCGCTCAAGTCGCCATCCAAGGCGGCCGCTTCGCCGCCAAAGTCATAGCCGCGCGCCTCGCCGGAAAAACGCCTCCAACACGTTTCCACTACCTCAACAAAGGCGACATGGCCGTCATCGGCCGCGCCGCCGCCGTCGCCAGCATTTTCGGCATTCACATTTCCGGTTTTCCCGCCTGGCTTGTTTGGCTCTTCATCCATCTCATCTACATCGTTGAGTTCCAGAGCCGCGTTCTCGTTTTCATCCAGTGGGGCTTCGAGTATTTCACCTTCAGCCGCGGCGCCCGCCTCATCACCGGCCCTGCCGTCTCCGACTCTCTTGACCAATCTCCCACCCTCCGCTCCGACCGCGACTCCCTTTGATCCGACCTGTGGCTCAGGCCTTTGAAGTCTCAGGTGTTTCTTGGGTTGGCCTTAGTGGCACAGTCATTCCTGACTGTGCTCTCGGGTTCACTCTCTGTGGTCACACAAACATATGAACTTGAAGGTGCCCCATCCTTCGCGCTTTTCAGCGAAGGGTGGGCTCTGACGATCGGACTCCTCAGTCTTTCCTCCCTCTTGGTTCTCACTTCTCTGCGTTTCCTCTGCAAGCTCTGCGCCTCCTCGCCCCGAGCTTCGAGGGGTGCATTGTCTTTTCTCTTCCTCTTCCTCCCATCTCTCAACTCTCACCTCTTCTTCTCTGCTTCCTGATCGCTGATATCTGATAGCTGATATCCCTCTTCTCTTTACTCAAAACTGACAACTGAAAACTTATAACTTCAACTCCCTCCCACCGCTGCTACTCTGTCCTCATGGACTGGCCTATCGAAAACCCCGGCGAATGGAAACCCGTCTCCCGCCTCGGCGCCGGCGCCTGGCTCGTTCTCTACGTCCTCTTTCTCTTCTACGCCTACGCCAACGCCCCCAATTTCCTCTTCGTTGATTTCGCCAATCTCATGATTCACGAAGCCGGCCATCCCCTCTTCAGCTTCTTCGGCAACACCCTCATGCTTCTCGGCGGCACGCTCCTCGAACTCATCGTTCCTGCCGCCTGCGCCATCTATTTCTTCTTCCAACGCCAACCCTACGGCGTCGCCTTCTCCTTTTTCTGGTTCTTCGAGAATTTCCTCTACATCGGCACCTACATGGCCGACGCCCGCATGGACTCCTTGCCCCTGGTCGGCTCCGAAACCAGCGATTGGCTCCTCCTCTTCGGCCAGTGGAACCTTCTCCTCTACGACCAGAAAATCGGCCACACCTTCCGCTTCCTCGGCTGGGTCGGCATGCTCGCTACCATCGCCTGGTTCGCCTACCGCACCTACCGCAGCGCCCAGCCCCACCTCAAGCCCCTCGAACTCTAGTTGTGGCCCAGGGCGAGTCCGCGCTTGCCCGCCGTTTTTTGGCGGGAGCCCTGCGGCCTTTTCTTGAGTTCCTCTTGCTCTTGTAGCGGCCGTTTTCTGCAGCGGGCGCTTTTGCCTTGTTTTCGTAGGGGTCCAGCACCGCTGGACCCCAAGTCCGCAAAATCACCGCGTCTTGCCCAACTTGGAGTGCGGCGGCTCGCCACCGCTTTTACAGCTGCAAGCCCGGCCGCCATACCGTTAATTCCTTCCTCCCCCACCCGCCGCGGCACAACCCCCGAGTCTTAAGTGTGTCGGCGTGGGCTTTCTCCCCCGCGCCTCGCCCCTGTAGCTCAGGCCTTCAGGCCTGAGGCCTTTTCTTGACTTTTCCTTGTGTGCCCCACCCGCGTTGCAGCGCGAGGCGAGTCCCCGAGCTATCCGTTATTCCGGAGACGTACCTCTTTCGTCATTCGGCTTGACACGCTTATCGTGCTGCACCATCATAATGCTTGAGTAGTTCCCCTTCCTGCAGTTATTCCCTGCATCTGTCTTAGGCCGTTTTTGTGCGTCGTACCTTGTGTTCGTGTCGTGCAATCTTTGGCGAGTCGTCTGCTTTTCCATGACTTCTAGTTTAGCTGCGCAGAAAAAATCCGGCGGACCGTTTGAAGCGGGCCGCGACGCCTTTGAGGCTTTGTTCGAGTCTGCTTCGGAAGCCGTTGTGGTTTCCGATGACACAGGCTGCATCATTCGGGTCAACCCAGAAATGGAAAGGCTGTTCGGGTACACCAGCGATGAACTACGCGGCCAACCTGTCGAGATGCTCGTTCCGGAACGATTCCGCCAAGCCCACCTGGGGTACCGCCAGCACTATTATCAGGACCCTCGGCGCCGCGCCATGAATACAGGACTGGAACTCTGTGGCAGACACAAAGACGGCAGAGAATTCCTTATCGACGTCATGCTGTGCCCGCTGGAGCAAGGACAGCGAAAATGGGTTCTAAGCCTGATCCACGACCTCTCCGAACACGGCATCGGCGGAGGCCTCAGGTATCATCTGGCGGCCCTCGTGAACTCATCGGGTGACGCCATTATCGGCAAGACCTTGGACGGCGTCATTACCACCTGGAATGAGAGCGCGCAGCGCCTCTTCGGTTATTCCGCACGAGAAGCTATCGGAAAGTCGATGTCAATGCTGCTGCCCCCGGGCCGCAAAGCTGAGGAAGTTGAGATTCTGAGGAGACTGAAGAGCGGGGGGTCGATAAGGGCGTACGACACCGTGCTAAGGCGGAAGGATGGGCGAGACGTCGACGTCTCGGTTACTATTTCGCCCATCTTCGATCCCATGGGCAACATTATCGGGGCCTCGCACGTGGCCCGCGACATCACCGAACGCAAACGCGCGGAGGAAGCGCTGCGCGTTTCCGGAATTCGCTACCGGTGCCTATTTGAAACTGCCGAAGACGGCATACTCATCCTCGACTTTGCCACCGCCCAGGTGATAGACGTGAACCAGTTCTTGATTGACTTGTTGGGATATTCGCATGCCGAGTTAGTCGGCAAAAAACTCTGGGAAATCGGTCCGGTTAAGGACATTTCCGCCAGCCGTTCCGCTTTTGCCGATTTGCAAACCAAGGGCGTTGCCCATTATGAGAATTTGCCCCTTCAAACCAAAGACGGTCAGCGCATAGAGGTGGAGTTTGTCAGCAATGTCTATGAACTGGACGACGAACGCGTAATTAAGTGCAACATCCGCGACATCACCGAGCGCAAGCAGATGGAAAGTGCGTTGGCGATCAGTAGAGCCCAGGCTTTCTCTTCGGCTCGCCTTTCCGCTCTCGGCATGATGGCCGGAGGCATCGCCCACGAAATCAACAATCCACTGGGCATCATCCATGCTTTCGCGAGCAACCTGCTGGAGATGGCCGAATCAGGGACCGTGCCGCTAAGCGAACTGCAGCACGCCGGCACGCGCATCAAGCAGACCGCCAATCGCATCAGCAAGATTGTGCTAAGCCTCCGCCAGATTGCCCGTGATGGCAGCGCCGATCCCTTCCAGCGCACTTCCGTCGGCGAGATTGTCGAGCACGCCCTCGAGTTGTGCAAGGAGCGCTTCCGCGAGCACTCCGTGCGGCTGGATACCTCCCTTGTGGACACTCGCCTGCATGTCTTATGCCGCGAAGTCCAGATTGCCCAGGTTCTCCTCAACCTCCTCCAGAACGCCTTCGACGCCGTTACCGAGCTTACCGCAGACCGCTGGGTGCAGCTTCAAGTCACCTGCCACGAGCAGTCCGTTATTTTTGCCGTCATGGATAGCGGGCCCGGTGTGCCTCCCGAACTTCGCGCGCGCGTCATGGAACCTTTTTTCACCACCAAGCCCATCGGCAAGGGCACGGGCTTGGGCTTGAGTTTGTCCAAAGCCATTGTCGAAGATCACGGCGGAGAGCTCAAGCTCTGCGAAACGCAAAATCACACTTGCTTTTCTTTTTCTCTTCCCCTTTCAAAGGAGCCGGAAAATGCTGCTGAAGGACGCCTCAATCCTGGTTGTTGACGATGAACCTGAGTTGCTCGACATCATGGCCGATTGGTTTCGCCGCGAAGGCGCCACTGTGTTCGTCGCAGAAAATGGCGCGGAAGCTCTGAGCCTCGTGCATGACAATCATCTCGATGTCGTTGTGTCGGACATCCACATGCCCGTCATGGATGGCGTCACCATGTTGCAGAAAATCAAATCCACCAGCACCTATTTGCCCTCCGTGATGTTTATCACCGGCTTTTACGATATTGCGCCCCGCGAAGCTTATGAACTTGGTGCCGAGGCCATGATCTCGAAACCTGTGGAGCGCAAACAGCTGATCTCGATTGTCTCGCGCATCTTGACCGCGCGCGAAGATCTTTGGCGCTTGCCTCCCGCCGATAAAGCCGATGCCGTTCTCCTGGCTAACTTTGAGAGTCTCGCCACCGCCCTCACCCGCGGCCTCATCGCTTTTGGGCGCGGCGGCTTTTGCATCTACTCCACCCTTCAACTCGCCGAACGCCCCGTGGATCTGCTCCTCGATTTTGGAGCCGATCAATGCGTGGTGACCGGGCAGGGCATTGTCCGCTGGATCGATCTCGCCGAAGCGCAAATCGGGGTGGAAATAACCCACATCGACGATGCCAATCGTCCTTGGATGCTCAGCCTGACCGAACCCAATAAGTCCGTTTCTTTCATCCCGCGGACCAGCTTCACCGAATGTACCTTGGCCCGCAGGGCTCCTCTGTGATCCCTTTCCCGCCCCTTCCTTCCTCTTCGCCCCGGGTGCCCCGCTGCCTTTATGCCCGCATTCCAACGCTCGCGCCACCCCTCCAAATACACGACGACCACGGCCACATACCACCGGGGCTTCGCATCTTCTGCCTGGAACTGAAAACTGGAAACTTACAACTGAGAACTTACCATGGTGCCGGGGGCCAGAATCGAACTGGCTACGCCCGCCTTTTCAGGGCGGCGCTCTACCAGTGAGCTACCCCGGCACGCAACTCAATTAGTTTAGAGGCCGCTTCTCAGTGTGTCAATTCGCCCCGTCGTGCCCCACGAAAAAAAACTGCCGTCCTCGCTCAGCCCGCAATCTCCCTTTTCCTTTACTTTCCCGCCGCCTCTCCCCTGAATTCGCGTTTACGCCTCGGCCCGCTTGTGTTCAACTGGATTGTCATGGCCACCGCTCATCCGAAATCTTCCGGCCTCATCCTCGAACTAAACGCTCTGGCCGTCACCGCCGCTTCCGCCGAAGCCTTGATGAAAGACATCGTCACGCTCCTTCACGGCAAGCTCACCAAATACAATTGGGTTGGCTTCTACATGCTCGAAAAGGAAGCCGATCACGAAGTCCTTGTCCTCGGCCCCTTCAACGGCACCATGACGCCCCACACCCGCATCCCTCTCAACCAGGGCATTTGCGGCGCCGCTGCCAGCACGGGCAAGACCGTCGTCGTTGATGACGTCAGCACCGATCCCCGCTATCTCGCCTGCTCTCTCGAAACCAAATCCGAAATCGTCGTCCCCGTCTTCGTTCATGGCAAAGTCGTCGGTGAACTCGACATTGACTCCCACTTCCTCGCCGCCTTCGGCCCCGACGATCGCCTTCTCTGCGAACACGCCGCCGCCCTCCTCGGCAAATTCCTCGAATCGCATTCCGCTTGATCCCTGCCGCCGCGGCCTTCAAGCTCGAGGCCTTTTCTCGGTTTTCTCTCGTGTTACGCCGCTCATCCCTTGAACTTGAGGGTGCCCCATCCTTCGCTCGCTTTTGGCGAAGGGTGGGCTCTTACGATCGCATGCCACAACTCTCTTCTCTTCATTCCTGGGTTTTCTTCCGTCTGAAAACTGAAAACTGATAACTGATAACTGATTGCTGTCAACTCCCCCAGGGTGCCCCATCCTTCGCGAGCCTTGCGATCTCTGGGCCATCCCGATGCTTTTTCGGGATGAACGGTGGGCTCTTACGATCCAACTCCACAACACCTCTTCTCTTAAGTCTTGGGTTTGCTCACTCCTGAAAACGGATGCATGCCGACCACTACCACCCGCTCGCAAACAATCTCTGCGCCCCTGCCAGCCCGATCTTCTGATACTTCGAGTAAGCCCCCGCGGCCCTTTCCCGAATCTTTTCCCCCCTTTCCCCCGCAATCCACCCCTCCACCGCCGCCTTCAACGTATAAGCCTCCGGCGCCATTAATCCCGTAGTCCACAGCACTGGTTGCGCCCCCGTTGGCCGCAACCCCGCCGCAAAATAGCTCTTGCTCGCGCAGGCCAGCACCATTGCCTCTCTCTTCTCCTCGCCCACTCCTTGAAATGTTTTCTCCAACGCAAAGTCCATCAACCCATCATGCCCCACGTAAACGGCCAAGCTGGTCCGAGACGGCACTCGTACCCTTTTCTCGCCACCCTTGGTTTTAATCTCCCCAATCTCCGGGTCCTGTCCCGCCGCTGCTCGGAAAAAGTCGTAGATTGTCTCTTTGATCTCGCGCCCGCGATATCCATCCGCAATTAAGTACGTCCCGCTAGCCTCATGCAGAAAAACGCTTCTCTCCAAAACGTACGAATTCGGATTCTCCACCACGGCGATCTCTTTCCATTCGCCGCTCTTCCTGAAAAACGTCCGCACACCAAACGCCGCGCCCCAATACAAATTCCGACCCGCATCTTCACCATTCCCCAGCGCCGCCGGCACCGGCACAATCCTCTGATGTGCATTGTCCGCCAGCGCCACAAACACGTGCACCAACCGCACCGCTTTCTGCGCCCGCGCGATGCCACAGCTACATCCCAAGATGATTAAGCTGAGGAAACTCCTGAGGCAGACTTTTCGCACCGAAGGCGCACAGTGGCAGGTATTTTCCGCTTCCCGCTCTCTAATCACTGATAACAGAAATCCGACCAATGTTGGTCGAAGCGCAAGATTTGGTGGCCGCTCTTCTTCGCTTCCTGATCGCTGATATCTGATAACTGATATCCCTCAAATCCCACTCGAAACCTTGCCCAGCCGCAAATCAAATCAGCCTCTCGGAATCCCCGGCTACTCCTGCGAATCCTCAAACTCCCTCATCCAATCCCGCCCCTTCAACACCTCTCTCGGGCGCGTCCCGTCCGGCGGCCCCACAATCCCATCCTTCTCCATCAAATCAATCAAGTGCGCCGCGCGCCCGTACCCGATCCGCAGACGGCGTTGCAATGTCGAAGTCGACGCACGCCCCATCTCGCAGCACACCCGCACGGCGGCCTGGTACAGCTCATCATCCGACTCCTCGCCGCCTCCCGCGCCACCCGCTTCCTCCGCCGCGCTGCCCGCCTTCTCCGTACTATCTTCCTTCGGCGCTTCCAGCAACTGCTCGTTGTACTTCGCTGGCGCCTGCTGCCTCCAAAAATCGCACACTGCGGTAATCTCATCCTCGGTCACCAGCGGCCCGTGAATCCGGTGCAGCCGCGCCGATCCCGCCGGCAAATACAGCATGTCGCCCTTGCCCAACAGCGATTCCGATCCATTGGCATCCAGAATCGTCCGCGAATCCACTTTGCTCGCCACCCTGAAAGAAATTCGCGCCGGGAAGTTCGCCTTGATCAACCCCGTGATCACGTCCACCGACGGCCGCTGCGTCGCCAGGATCAGGTGAATTCCCACCGCCCGCGCCATCTGCGCCAGCCGCGTGATGGACTCTTCCACGCTGTTCGTGTCCACCATCATCAAGTCCGCCAACTCGTCAATAAT
>Ga0116116_1000351_pt1 | contig 53485 bp, 41 predicted proteins | sample June2015DPH_10_1_FD_89722 | JGI IMG/M metagenome (GOLD analysis project Ga0116116, IMG submission 89722) | Peatland microbial communities from SPRUCE experiment site at the Marcell Experimental Forest, Minnesota, USA - June2015DPH_10_150 | ecosystem: Environmental > Terrestrial > Soil > Wetlands... | reverse complement strand
GGAGCTTGAAATCCAGCTCCGAAACCTGTTCGATCAACTCCGCGCCGGTAACCTGATTGATGAGTCAACGAAGGCCTGAGGCAAAAACCCCCGGGTTACCTTTTCATTTGAGTCAACGCGCCGGCGGCGCCGGTACCAGAGCCCATTCATCCACGTTGCTGAACCAGATTCTGGAACTCGCCGAACAACGGCCCGGAGTCATGCGGGCCGGGCGAAGCTTCCGGATGATACTGCACACAGAAGATGGGTTTGGTCCGATGGCGCAGGCCTTCCACCGTCTGGTCGTTTAAGTTGACGCGGTTGACCGTGACGTCCGACGGCAACGACGCCGGATCCACCGCGAACCCGTGGTTCTGCGAGGTGATTTCGATGCGACCGGTTTCGAGGTCCTTGACCGGCTGGTTGGCGCCCCGATGGCCGAATTTGAGTTTGAAGGTGGTTCCGCCCAGCGCCTGGCCCAGGATCTGATGCCCCAGGCAGATGCCGAAAATGGGAATGCCATGCCGGACCAGATCCGCCACCGCCCGGACCGCGTAACCGAGCGCGGCGGGATCGCCCGGACCGTTGGAGAGGAAAATGCCGGCGGGCCGGTGCCGCAACGCTTCCTCCGCCGGGGTGGCCGCCGGGACAACCGTCGTGCGGAAGCCATGCTGGCGGAGCCGCCGCAGGATGTTGTACTTGATGCCGAAATCATAGGCGACGATCGGCACGTCCGCGGCCGGCAACGGTTGCCGCGCGCCCCGGCCATCGCTCTCCTCCGGGCCGACGACCAGCCGGAACGCGGCGCTGTGCTCATCGCGTTCATCCCAGGCGAACGTCTGCGGGTGGGTGACCTCCTTGACGTAGTCCACGCCGACCAGGCCGGGCCAGACGCGGGCCCGGGCGAGCGCCTCGTCGCGCGACAGCCCTTCGGTGGAAATCAGGCCGTTCATCGCGCCGCGAACCCGGAGCTTCTTGGTCAGCGCGCGAGTGTCCACGCCTTGAATGCCGGGAATGCCGTTCTCCTCCAGGTAGGCGGGCAGCGATCCGTCGGCGCGCCAGTTGCTGACCACCGGCGAAACCTCGCGCACGACAAAGCCCGCGACATGCGGCCGCCAGGACTCGACATCGAGCGCATTGACGCCATAGTTGCCGATGTGGGGATAGGTCATCGTCACGATCTGTCCCTTGTAGGAGGGATCGGTGAGGATTTCCTGATAGCCGGTCATGGAGGTGTTGAAGCACACCTCGCCACAGGCGGTGGCCCGGGCACCGAACGCCGTGCCGTCGAACACCGTGCCATCTTCAAGTGCCAGAATCGCCTTCATCGCATCAGCCGCCGCACGCGAGGGATGCTACGGTGGGACCGGGGCCGGTCAAGCGGTAAGCAAAAGGAGCGCAGCCGTGGCTGCGCTCCGTGCCGTGGTGGCGGTCTGCCAGTCCCGGTTACTTCTTGAAGCCGTCAATTTTGGCGATGAAAGCCTTCGGGCCACCCTTGTCATAGCCTACCTGTCGCCCGACCTCCTTGCCGTCGGCGTTCAGCAAAACATAGGTGGGAAAGCCTTTGATCTCGTACTTCCCCTTGAGGGCCTTGTTGGCCTCTTTGAGGGCGTCGTCCTGAGGCTTGGCGTGCGGAAAATCAAGCAGTACCGGCACGAGGTTGGCCTTCGCGTATTGCGTGAACTCAGGGGTCGTGAGGACCTCCTTTTCGAATTTGATGCACCAGGGGCACCAGTCGGAGCCGGTGAAGTCCAGCAGCACCAGCTTGTTCTCCTTTTTGGCCTGGGTTTGGGCCTTGGTGAGGTCCGTCGTCCAGTTCAGTTGAGCGGCGCCCAGACTCCCGATGGCCAGACCCGCGACGAGGGCAAACAGCAACTTTTTCATACGTGTTCGATAGTGCGATGTTCGTTCGCTTCCCACCGGCGCTTTGCCGGTCAACCAAGTTTACCATCGGCGGGGCCGGCCGGCCAGACGATTTTGCCACCGACGATGGTGACCACCGGACGCCCTCGCAGCGGCCAGCCGAAGAAGGGGCTGTTGTGCGAGCGGCTGGCGGTGTCCTCGTGGCGCATCACCCAGTGGGCGTCAGGATCGAACACCGTCACATCGGCGTCTGCCCCGACGGCCAGGGTGCCCTTGGTTGCCAGTTTGAGCAGGCGGGCGGGGCCGGTGGTGAAGCGCTCGACTACGTCAGCCAACGGCATCAGGCCCGAGTGGTACAATCGCATCAAGGCCAGGGCGAGTTCCGTTTCCAGGCCGGTGATGCCGAACGGGGCGTAATCGAACTCGACCTCCTTCTCGTAGTTACAGTGCGGCGCATGATCGCTGGCCAGAATCTCGATCGTGCCGTCGGCAATGCCTTCCAGGACCGCTGCGCGATCACGGGCGGTGCGCAACGGCGGGTTCATCTTGAAATTGGTGTCGTAGGCGGGCCAGGCGGGGCGTTCATCCGCCGGGAGCGTCTCCGGCAACAAGCCGCGGCCGTCCTCACGCCAGAAGCTTTCGCTGCCGGCCAGCGCCGCATCCGTCAGCGTGAAATGATGAGGACACGCCTCGGCGGTGATGCGCACACCGCGGCGCCGGGCCTCGCGCAGCAGCCGCACGCTGTCCGCGGCGCTGATGTGCTGGCAGTGGACCCTCGCTCCGGTTCGTTCGGCCAGCAGGATGTTGCGCGCCACGATCATCTCCTCGCCCTCGGAGGGCCAGCCGCGCAGGCCCAGCATCGTGCTGTAGAAGCCCTCGTGCATCACGCCATCGCTTACCAGCGAGTAGTCCTGGCAGTGGTCCATGACCGGCAGGTCGAACATGGTCGCGTACTCAAGGGCGCGCCGCATCAACTCGTGGTTCTGGATGCAATGGCCGTCGTCGGTGAGGGCCACGACCCCCGCGTTCTTCAATGAGCCGATGGTGGCCAGCTCCTCGCCGGCGATGCCTTTGCTGATCGCGCCGGCGACCAGCACGTTGACGACGCCGCGTTCCAGGGCCCGGTCACGAATCCAGGCCACGGTGCTGGGGTTGTCGATCGGTGGCACCGTGTTGGGCATGCACACGATCGAGGTGAAGCCGCCCTGGGCCGCCGCCGCCGTGCCGGTGGCAATGGTTTCCTTGAGGCTCTGCCCCGGCTCCCGGAGATGGACGTGCAGGTCAATCAAGCCCGGAGCGACCACGAGGCCGCGCACGTTCCGGCGGACAGCGTCCGCGGGTGCCGTGCGAGCCGCTTCGGCGCCCAATGCCGCCACGCGGCCCTCCACCAGCAGCACATCGGCAATCGCGTCCAGTTTCTGGCTGGGGTCCACGACCCGGCCCTGGCTGAGCAACAGCGCGTTCATCGGGATTAAAGCAATACAATTTCCGGCCCGCTCGGGGCGAGCAAAAACTCGCGGTTCACCATCACCGGAGCCGCCGGGATCAGGGCGTGGAGATCAGGCCGCCGCCGGCAGCCGTCGCCAGTAGGCAATCCGGCCCGGATTCCAGAAGCAGGCGGCGATGTCGCCGTTGGCCAGCCAGATGGCGTCGTGCGGGTGCGCGAAGCCGTGCGCGCCGAGGAGTTTTCCCGCCTCGATCACGGAAACGACCCGGTTGTCCTTGTCGAGGATGACCAGCGGTCCGTTGAGGTCCGGGACCAGCACGTGGTCGCCCCAGATGTCGGCGTTGCAGGGCGCGGTGATTTCCTTCGCCTCGATGGTGCTGTGGTAAGACCCGTTGACGGTGCAATATTCGAGCCGCTTGTTGCCGCGGTCGGCGGTCAGGAGCAGCTTGCGCCGCGGATCGTACGTGATGCCGTGCGGGCAGTTGAGTTCGCCGTGGGCCGCGCCCAGACCGCCCCATGATTTGCCGGCATAAATCCCGTCGGCCGGGTTCAATTCGTGGATCATGCTGCTTCCGTAGCCATCGGCCACCACCACGCGCTCCCGCTCCGGGGGCACCACCGCATCCGTCGGCTTGTAATGGCCCATCTGCGCCGACCATTTCTGTGTCCACAAGACCTGGCCATCGAGCGTGGTCTTGTGGACGGTCGCGTCGTTGTTCGCATGGTAGAGCACCGCCTTCCCATCCGGAGCGATGTGAATGTTCAACCCATGAGGCACGCCCTGGGCGAGCGCATTGTCGTGGCCGAGCAGGACCGGGTGGGTGCCATCGGGATTAAACCGGACCAGACAGCGGGTGTCAGGCTCGACGGCTTCCGGTTCGAACGTGAAGAAAATATTGCCGGCGGTGTCGCGGCACAGGCCGTGGCCGTTCTTCATCTTCACCTCGGGCGGGAGCTTGAGCCTGGCCGGGACGTATTCGTAGCGGAACTCGCCGGCGCCGCTGATGATCGGCCCGATGGGCAGGGGCGCATCCGCGGCCGCCAGCTCGAACGTGTGGTCAGGGAAATGATGGTGCGGATGGGCGTGCGCGGCCAGCCCGCCGGCGGCGAACGACGCGGTGGTGAAGATGAATCCTCGGCGATTCATGGAGTGGCTATCGGGGTGTTGGGTTGTTGGCAGCGGGGAGGTTCAGCCTGGCAAGGAACGGCCGCGGGTCCTTTTGGAACTTCGCCTTGCACCGGTCACAGCAAAACGCGACCAACTGGCCCGCGTAAAAAACCGTTTTTGCAGGGTCGGCCGGCGTCCCGGTGACCGGACACGCGGTGTTGACAGGTTTGACGGCGGCGGTCGTGTTGGTCGGCTCAGCGACGCCCGTATCCACCGTCATCGCCTGGTCCTTGATCTTCGCCTTGAGCTGCTCAATTTCCTCGCGCCACTGCTGGGTTTGTTGGGGATCAAGTTTCGCGCTGGCGAAGGCCCGGGCCGCCTCCGGGGTGACGTGAGTTTGCCAGAGATAGAGCTGCTTGAGTTTGGGCAGATGTTGGAGGGCGGCGAGGCCGGTGTCGGTTACGGCCGTGCCATAAAGATTCAAGTAATCCAGTTCGGTCAGGGTCGCGAGCTGGGCGAGTCCCGCATCGCTCACTGCCGTGCGCTCCAGGTGCAGGCGGGCGAGGTGGGGCATGGTGGCGACGGAACCCAGGCCCGCGTCCGTCACCCGCGTGCCGCCGAGGTCGAGCCACCGGAGGTTCAGTGCGATGGGGGCCAGGCGGGCCAGGGCGGCGTCATCGAAGTTGGTGCGGGCCAGGCTGGCATTGGCCTGAAGCCACGGCGCGTTCGGCGAGAGCGGGGTGATCACAATGTCCAGTTCGTCCGCGAGTTGTCCGGCAATGGCCTGCACCTCGCGCAACGGCCGGGCCGGGGCCAACTTGGCGGTGGTCGGTGCCAGGCCAAACCGCTGCTCGAGAATTTGGAGGATGGCCGCGGGCGGCCGCAGCTCGCTGACCTTGGCGTCCTCGGGCGCGCCGGCGTCAATCCACCACTGGAGCAGCGCGACGTCGTCCACGGATGGCTGCGGTTTGCCCTCCGGCGGCATGTGGTCCTCATTCTCGGGCGGCAGCTTAATGCGGCGGATCAGGGTGCTTTCGCCCGACTTGCCGGCCACCATGACGGCGCCATGCTCGCTGCCCCGGCGCAATGCCGCGGGCGTATCGAGCCGCAGGCCCGCCTTGGCCTTCGCCGGTCCGTGGCAGGAGAGGCAATTAGGTTCGAGAATCGGCGCAATCACCCCGCTGAATACCGGCGTTTCGGCGAGACTGGCCGGCTTGCTCGCGGTTGCCGGGGCTGGCCGGGCTGGTCCGCCGAACCAGTTGCGGACCGGTGTGGGCGCGTAGCGGACGAGGTAATCGCTGCCGTGCGTGAGCGAGCCGCCGAAATGGCTGGCGACGACGAGCGCGGCCACGGTGACCGCGAGGCAAAGACGATAAAGCCGATGGCAGTCGCAGCGGTAAAGCAGCGCGGCCAGCAGGCAGGCCGCCGCGGTGCCCAGGCCGGTCCATTTGTGCCATTGCAGCAGATGCGGGTCGTAACCGCCCGCGTGCGAAAGCAGCCAGCCACAGCCGGCGGCGCCCGCCGCGGCCGGCACCGCCAGGGCCAGGACCCAGCCGGCGGCGGCGTTGGCCTCGCGCCGGCCCGTCCAGCGCGCGATCAGTTCGAGCGCCGCCAGCAAGAGGACGAAGCCGATCGGCAGATGCACCAGCAGCGGATGCAATCGGCCGATGAAGAGGCTGAAATCGGAGGCCGTCATGCGTGAACGGTGCGAGGGTGGCCGCGCCGCATCGGAGGGCGGTCGGTGGAGGTGAAAGGCCCGGCCTCGCCGTGGGGTTTCATGTGGATGGTCAGGCCAGAATGCCCCGCACTGGGTTGGCTTCCTCCGTGCCGGTGAGGCGCTGGTCGAGCCCCTGGAAGTTGTAGGTCAGGCGGTGGTGGTCAATCCCCATGAGGTGCAAGAGGGTGGCATTGAGGTCGCGGATGTGAACCGGGTCACGCACGATATTGTAACTGAAATCATCTGTTTCGCCATACACCACACCGCCGCGCACACCGCCGCCGGCCATCCACATGGTGTAGCAGCGCGGGTGGTGGTCGCGGCCGTAATTCGTCCGGCTCAGCTCGCCCTGGCAATAGACCGTCCGCCCGAACTCGCCGCCCCAGACCACCAGGGTTTCGTCCAGCAGGCCGCGCTGTTTGAGATCGAGGATGAGCCCGCGGCAGGCCTGGTCCACGTCGCGACACTGGAGCGGCAGATCGCGCGGCAGATCGCCATGATGATCCCACTCGCGGTGGAGCAACTGCACGACGCGCACGCCGCGCTCGATCAGTCGTCGCGCGAGCAACGCGCTGGCGGCGAATGTGCCCGGCTGGGTAACCTCCGGTCCGTAGAGGTCGAGCACCGACTTCGGTTCGCCGGAGATGTCGGTGAGGTCCGGGATCGAGGTCTGCATCCGGAACGCCATTTCATATTGCGCGATCCGCGTTTGAATTTCGGGATCGCCGCTTTGGTACAGTGCCGCTTCGTTCAACTTTGACAGGCCGTCGAGCATGGTCCGCCGCACGGCGGGGTCCACGCCCGGCGGGTTGTTCAAGAACAGGACGGGGTCGCCGTTCGCCCGCAACGCGACGCCCTGGTGCTTGGACGGGAGGAAGCCGGCGCCCCAGAGCCGCTGATACAACGCCTGCGCGTCCCGCTTGGCGGACCAGCGGGGCGTCATGACCACGAACGCCGGCAGGTTCTCCGCCTCGCTGCCCAACCCGTAGGAAAGCCAGGCGCCGATGCTCGGTTTGCCGGGGATTTGGTTGCCGGTCAGGATGAAAGTCGAGGCGGGATCGTGGTTGATCGCCTCGGTGTAAACGGACCGGACCACGGCGAGTTCGTCCACGATCTGCGCCGTGTGCGGCAGCAGCTCGCTCACCATGGTGCCGCACTCGCCATGCGGGGCGAACTGGTAGATGGACGGCGCGATGGGAAACCGCTTCTGGCCGGAAGTCATCGTCGTCAGCCGCTGGCCCTGGCGGATCGAGTCCGGCAGGTCGCTGTCGTAGCGTGCGGCGAGCCCGGGTTTGTAATCCCAGAGGTCAATCTGCGACGGCGCGCCGTTCATGAACAGGTAGATCAGGTGGCGTGCCTTCGGGGCGAAATGCGGCAAACCCGGCAGCGGCGGATGGGTGCGGGCGCGCGGCGTGGCGGCGGCGCGGGCGTGAAACCACTCGGGGAACATGAGCGAAGCCAGCGCGATGCGGCCGGCGGCCAGGCCGCTGCGCTTGAAGAACGCGCGGCGCGTCTGGCGCAGGAGCATGTCGTTCACGGGGTCCATGGTTCAATTCTTGGTGAGTACTTCATCGAGGTTGAGCAGGAGGTTGGCGACCATCGTGTAGGCGGCGAGTTCGTCGGCGGGCACATCGTCGGGGACCTTAAATTCGCCCACACTGACCGCCTGGCGGGCGGCTTCAGGATTGGCGGCGAAGAGCGTCCGCTCCGCGGCGAGATTCTGGGCGAGCACGGCACACTCCTCGCTGCCGGGCGGCCGCGCGGTCACGAGCCGGAACCCGTAGCGCAGGCGGTCGCCGTCGCTCTTTCCACCGTTGTGAAGCATCCGGTAGCCTAGCTGGCGCGCCGCCTCGAAGTAGGTCACGTCATTCATCGTGAGCAACGCCTGAAGCGGCGTGTTGGTGCGCTCGCGCCGGACGCGGCATTGCTCCCGCGACGGGGCGTCGAACGTGGTCATTTCGGGCGGCGCGGCGGTGCGCTTCCAGAACAAATACAAGCTGCGGCGGTAGAGCGCGTCGCCATGGTCCTGAACGTACTTCGCCGTGTTGCTTGTGGTGTAGCCGACGGCCTCCCAGATGCCGGAGGGCTGGTAGGAGCGCACCGCATGACCGCCCATTTCGAAGTTCAGCAGTCCGCCGAGGAACAGGGCGCTGTCGCGCAACGCCTCCGCATCGAGCCGGTAGCGCGGTCCGCGTGCCAGCAGGCGGTTCTCGGGATCGAGCCGCGCCAGTTCGGGCGTCACCCGCGAGTCCTGGCGATACGTCGCTGACGTGACCAGCAGGCGGACGAAGCGCTTGGTTTCCCAGCCGCTGGCGACGAAATCGGTGGCGAGCCAGTCGAGCAGTTCCGGATGCGACGGCCATTCGCCGCGCGTGCCAAAGTCCTCCGCTGTCTTGACGATCCCGGTGCCGAAGAACTGCTGCCAGAAGCGGTTGACGGTGACGCGCGCCGTGAGCGGGTGCTGCGGCTTGACCAGCCACTTCGCGAACGTGAGCCGGTTGGTCACCTCCCCCGGCGGCAACGGGGGCAGGATGGCCGGCACACCGGGGCCGACGAGCTCGCCATGCTTGTCGTACTGGCCGCGAATCAGGACCCAGGCCGGCCGCGGCTGGTCCAGTTCCTTGGAGATCAGCGTGGCCGGAATGGCCTGGTCGAGCGCCTCGCGCTGCGCGCGGACGCTCTTGAGTTCGGCGCGCAACGGCGCGAGGCCGGATTGAGGATCGTCGTAAGCGGCGAGCAGGTAGTGCTCCCGCAATTTCTGCTGCTCGGCGTCGCTCCGTTTGGCCGGGTCCGTTTTGAGCAATTCCTTGATTGCGCCCGGGAGCGCCGCGCCGTCTCCGGCTTCGCGCTCCAGCTTCGCCCAAGCTGCGAAGGACCAAGCCGGGTCCGTGGCCGGGTCATTGACTGACACCCGGCCGGCCTGATCCCAAAAGGCCGTGCCGTCGAACTGGGTGAACGCCAGGCCGGCGATCTTCGTGTCCGGGCGCAGTTCCAGCCGGGCGACGTCCACTTCGAGCCGCACCCATTTCCCGGTTTGCGGGAGCGGTCCCATCTGAACCTTTTCGACCGTGCCCTTCTGTCCGTAAGCAATGGCGTCAGGATCGCCCCAGTTGGCCCGCCGGCTCCATCCATCCACATGAAACTGCAACATAACCGCGCGCGGCGGGTCCTGGGGATCGAGATAGACGTTCGCAAACAATCGGTCGCCCGCGGCAACGACCACCGGCGCGTCTTTGACCGTAAAGAAAACCTGATGCAGGCCCTTGCCCGTGCGGCGCAGCGCCCGCTCGCCGCTCAAGACCGGGCCGGCATCGCGCCTGATCCACTGATAGGGCGCATTACCGGGATTGATTTGAACGTCGGCCCCCGCCGGAAAGTCGTCGTCCACCCAGACCATCTCCTTGGGCTCCGTTTTCGGCGCGTTGGTGGCGAGCGCGGGATCATGATAATCCAGCTTCGCCACCATTTCGTGCAGCCGGCGATCGAGCTGGGCCAGGCGGCCATCGAACTCCTCGAGCTGCTGGGTTTGCTGCGGCGAGGGAAGTTTCAGCGTCGGCGGCGGCAGCAGCGCGTTCCCGTCCATCGCGTTTTCGGCGATGTTATTGAAGATGGAGAAGACCTGGTAAAATTCTTTCTGCGAAATGGGGTCGAGCTTGTGGTCGTGGCAGACGGCGCAACCCATCGTTAGTCCCATAAACGCGGTGGAACTCGTCTCGACCCGGTCCACGGCGTAGCGGACCTGGAATTCCTCGTCAATCGCGCCGCCTTCACTGGTCGAGACATTGCAGCGGTTGAAGCCCGAGGCGACCAACTGTTCACGCGTAGGCTGGGGCAGCAGATCGCCGGCAAGCTGCCAGATGATGAATTGATCGTAGGGCAGGTTCTGGTTGAAGGCGCTCACGACCCAATCGCGGTAGGGCCACATTGCGCGTTCGTTGTCGAGGTGCAACCCGTGCGTGTCGCCGTAGCGCGTCACGTCCAGCCAGCAGCGCGCCATTTGTTCGCCGTATCGCGGCGAGGTCAGCAACCGGTCCACGACCCGCTCGTAGGCGTCGGGCCGGGTGTCCGCGAGGAACGCGTCCACCTCCTCCAGCGTGGGCGGCAGGCCGGTCAGATCGAACGTCACCCGGCGGATCAGGGTTTCCTTGGGTGCTTCCGGGGACGGCTTGAGCTGCTTGGATTCCAGGGTGGCGAGGATGAACCGGTCGAGATCATTCCGCGGCCAGTCAGCCTGGCGAATGGGCGGTGGGCCGGAGTGGACCGGCGGTTCGAAGGCCCAGTGCTTCTGATAAACGGCGCCTTGCTCGATCCAGCGGCCGAGCAAGGCGATCTGCTCCGGCTTGAGCTGCTTTCCAGAGTCGCGTGGCGGCATGTGGACGGCAGGATCGCTCGCGTTGATCCGCCGCCAGAGGTCGCTGTCGGCCAGACTGGCCGCCTTCACCGCCTGCCGGCCGTCATGCACCGCCGTGGCCCCCTCGGCCGTGTCGAGCCGCAACCCGGCTTTGCGCTTGTTGGCATCGAGGCCGTGGCAGGTGAAACAGTTGTCCGACAGAACCGGGCGGATGTGCTGGTTGAACTGGACCCGCTCGGGAAGTGCTGGCGCGTCACCGGCCAGCGCCGGGGAAGCAGCCAGCAACACACCCGCCAGCCAGCCCAAGCTGGGACAGGCCAGGATGCGATTTCGCCGGGCAAACCGGCCTGATCCCCGGCGCGGCGGCGGAATGTGCCGCCGCGCCGGGAGGGCGTCCTTGGTCATGCCGGTGCGTGCTGCCATCGGGTGATGGTTTGTATGCCGCAATTTACTCGTCCACATCAATTCGACAAGCTGAAAGACGGAATTAGCGCGGCAATTGTTCAATGCGCGCCGGTGCGGCGCTCCGGGCGGGGCGGGGCGTCCGCTCACTCCGGCAGCGGCTGGCCGCGGGTCTCGCGCGCGAAGGGCAGCAGGAGCAGGCCGAACACGTAGATCACCGCCACGGCGCTGGCGGCGCGCCCCAGACTCCCCAGGGCGGCCACCAGGCTGGCGGTCACCAGCGGTCCGGTGGCGGCGAGCACGCGTCCGGCGTTGAAACAGAAGCCCGCCCCGGTGGCGCGGAGACGCGTCGGAAACAGCTCCGGCAGATAGATGGGAAAACCGCTGAAGATTCCGTTGTTGAAGAAGCCCAGAAGCGGCAGCAAGAGCAGGACGTGGCCATAACTGCGCGGCACGAGAAACGTGACCGGCAGCATCACGAGGCTGCCGAGGCACATCACGGCAAACGCGGTGCGTCGTCCCCAGCGGTCCGCGATCGGTCCGAAACTCAGGTAGCCTGCGAGGGCGCCCACGTTCAACATCATCGCGGCATAACTGGCGCGGGCGGTCAGGGCGGCGGCGTCCAGGTCGCGGAGATCGGGCAGGCTGCGGACGAGGGTCGGCGTCCAGTTGGTCGCGCCCCACAGGCCGAACACGGCGACAAACGCCAGCCCCGATCCCACCAGGGTGCCGCGGAGCATCTCCGGAGCGAACAGCGCAGCCAGTTGACCCGGACGGCGCCGGCCGGGACCCTGCGCCGCGGCGCGCGCCTTCACCCAGCGCTCCGGTTCCTTGACCCAGACGCGCAGGAGCAGGGCCACGAAGGCGGGAGCGACGCCCACGACGAACACCATCCGCCAGCCGTTGTTCCGCAGGAGCAGGGTGATGACCGCCGCGGCGAGGAAACCCGCCGCCCAGGCCGATTGGAGCAACCCCGCGGCGCGGGCCCGCCTGGCCTCGGGCCACACCTCGGCGACGAGCGAGGCGCCGGCGGCCCATTCACCGCCAATCCCGAGCGCGGTGAGGAACCGGAACAATCCCAGTTGCCACCAGGTCTGCGAAAGCGCGGCCATGCCGGTGAACACGGCGTAGATCAGGATCGTGAAGACCAGCGTTTTCGTGCGTCCATAGACATCCGCCATGATGCCGAAGAGAATGCCGCCCAGGGCCCAGCCAATCAGGAAGACGGAAAAGATAATGCCGCCGGTTTTGCCGATCAGGTCCGCGGTAACGGGAGGGCCGCCCGGCGTCTGGAGAAGGTCGTGCAGGGCGGGGTGGAGCACGAGCGCATAGATCGTGGCATCCATCGAATCGAACACCCAGCCGAGCCAGGCGACGAACAGCACCAGCCATTGGTAGCGCGTGATGCCGTCGCGCCAGGAGGTGGGTTGCACGCCGCCGACTTTAGGCGAAGAACTGGCGGTGACAAGCTTGGGAGCGAGGCGAAGCTGAACCGCCCCACGCTCGTCATCTCCCACAACAAGACGCTGGCGGCGCAGCGTTCGCAGCCGTTTGCCGGTGCGTGTGCTGCGTTGACGTTCGCCCGATTTGCTGCGATTCTGCGGCCATGAAATTGCAGGTCAACCGCGAGGCGCTGGGGCAGTTCTGCCGGCAGCGCGGCATCGCCCGGCTGGACTTCTTTGGCTCGGCGTTGCGCGAGGATTTCCACGAGGACAGCGACGTGGATCTGCTTTGCTCAATCCGGCCCGACGTCAAGTGCGGCTTGTTTGAGTGGGTCGCCTTGAAACTAGACTTGGAGAACTTGTTTGGCCGTCCGGTGGACTTGGTGAGCCGTTGGGGCATTGAACACAGCCGCAATCCGTATCGCAAGCACGCCATCCTCTCAACGGCCGTTCCGCTCTATGTCGAGGGATAACGCCTATTTGCGGGACATCCTGAACGCTGCCCAGGCCATCCGGCGGTTTGTGGTCGGCGTCAGCAAGGAGGAATTCCTCGCCGACGAGGAGAAGTACGAGGCGGTCAATCGGAAGTTCGAGATCATTGGCGAGGCGACCAAACGCTTGAGCCCGGAAGCGCGAGCCAGGTTTCCCGGCATTCCGTGGCAACTCGTCGCCGGCCTGCGCGATGTGCTGATTCTCGATTACGACGAGGTGAACCTGAACGTGGTTTGGGATGCGGCAATGGACAGTTTGCCACCGCTGATCTCGCAATTGGAGTCCTACCTGGCTGCGCATCCTCTGCCGGAATCCAACGGCCCGCCGGCCGATGTTTGACCTCGTTGCACCCTTCGCCCCCGCCGGCGACCAGCCGCAAGCGATTGCGAAGCTGACCGCGGGGCTGTTGTCCGGCGCGCGGCACCAGGTGCTGCTCGGGGTGACCGGCTCCGGCAAGACCTTCACCATCGCCAACGTCATCGCCGCGGTGGACCGGCCCACGCTCGTCATCTCCCACAACAAGACGCTGGCGGCGCAGCTCTACGCCGAGTTCAAGGGATTTTTCCCGCGCAACGCCGTCGAGTATTTCGTCTCCTACTTCGATTATTACCAGCCCGAGGCCTACATCCCGCGCACCGACACGTTCATCGAGAAGGACTCGAGCCGGAACGAGGACATCGAGCGGTTGCGGCTCTCGACCATGAGCAGCCTGTTTGCGCGCCGCGACGTGGTGGTGGTGGCCAGTGTGTCGTGCATTTATGGCATCGGCAGCAAGGAGGATTATGAGGCCAGCATCATCCCGCTCCGTGTGGGTCAGGCGCTGACGCGCGAGCAACTGCTCGAACGGCTCGTGGCACTGCAGTACAATCGCAATGACGTGGCGTTCGAGCGCGGGCAGTTCCGCGTGCGCGGCGACACCGTCGAGCTGTGCCCCGCTTATCGCGAGGACGCCCTGCGCGTCGAATTTTTCGGCGACCAGATCGAGCGGCTGACCCGCTTCGATCCTCTCACCGGCAAGAAACTGGAGCAACTGGGCGACGTGACGGTTTTCCCCGGCAAACAGTTTGTCACGCCGCTGGAGAAGATGAAGCCCGCGCTCCTCAGCATCCGCGAGGAACTGGGCGACCGCATCGCCTGGTTCGAGCAGCACGACAAACTGATCGAGGCGCAACGCATCAAGATGCGCACCGAGTATGACCTCGAAATGATGGAGGAAATGGGGTTCTGCTCCGGCATCGAGAATTACTCGCGCCACATCGCCGCTCGTCCGCCCGGTTCGCGCCCGGCCACGCTGCTGGATTTTTTTCCGAAGGACTTCCTCCTGGTCATTGATGAGTCCCATGCCACGGTGCCGCAGATCGGCGGGATGCACGCCGGCGACATGTCGCGCAAGAAAGTCCTGGTCGAGTACGGTTTCCGTCTCCCCAGCGCGCTCGACAATCGCCCGCTGAATTTCCCGGAATTCCAGTCGCTCCAGGGCCAGACCATTTATGTGAGCGCCACGCCCGGCCCGCAGGAACTGGAGTGGGCGCGTAGGACTGGCGTCGCGCCTGTCTCTGATCAAGGAAATGAAAATGGAGACAGGCGCGACGCCTGTCTCACGGGGGTGGTCGAACTGGTCGTGCGCCCGACCGGGCTGGTGGACCCCAAGATCACGCTCAAGCCGTTGCGCGGCCAGATTGACGATCTGATCGAGGAAGCGCGGAAGCGGGTCGAGCTCAAGGAACGGGTCCTGGTCACGACCTTGACCAAGCGTACCGCGGAGGAACTGACCGATTACCTGCGCGACGTCGGGATCAATGTTCGTTACCTGCACAGCGAGATTGACGCCATCGAGCGCGTCGAGATTCTGCGCGCCCTGCGCAAGGGCGAGTTTGACGTGCTGGTTGGCATCAACCTGCTGCGAGAAGGGCTGGACCTGCCGGAAGTGTCGCTCGTCGCGATTCTCGATGCCGACAAGGAGGGCTATCTGCGCAGCACCACCAGCCTCATCCAGACGGCCGGTCGGGCGGCACGGCATCTACACGGGGAGGTGATTCTCTACGCCGACGTGAAAACGCAGAGCATCCAGAGATTTCTGGCGATTTCGAATTACCGGCGCGAGCGGCAGCTTGCCTACAACGCGGAGCATCATATCACACCGCGGAGCGTGAGCCGGGCGGTGGAGGACAGCCTCGCCAGCTACGCCTCGACCCGGCAGGAAGCGGGGGCGGTTTTGCGCGAGGCGGGCGCGGATTTCGACGTGACGGAAACCTTGCGCGAGCTCGAGGAGGAAATGCTCACCGCTGCCAACAACCTCGAGTTCGAGAAGGCGGCGTTGTTGCGCGACCAGATCAAGGAACTCAAGCGGCAGTTCGGCCTGGGCAGCGCGCCGGTGAAGGCATCGGGGACCAACGCCGCAGTCACGGTGAGTTACCGCAAGGGCAGAAAACGGCGGTAAACGGAGAGGCAGGCGTGTCCGCGTGAGTCGTTGACAGCGTCCAGGCCGTCCACCAGATTTCGAGTCATCCCAACCGTGATGCGAATCGGCCCGTATCGCTTTCACTTTTACAGCCGTGAAGAGAGCGAGCCGCCGCATGTCCACGTGGCCTGCGAGGACAGGGAGGCCAAATTCTGGCTTCGACCCGTTTCCCTCGCCGCCAATCACGGTTTCAAGAACGCCGAGTTGTCCCGCCTCCAGCGGCTCGTGGAAGAGCATTGCCAGAAGTTCTTGGACGCCTAGATTGATCGCCATGGGAATTGAGACAAAAGAAACCGTCGCCGTCCGTTGCTGGGTGGAAGGCCGTCGTGTCTCGCTGGAGTTGGGCGACGGGCGGATCGTCAGTTTCCCTGCGTCGAAATACCCCTTGCTGGTCAACGCTGCCCAGCCCCTGCTGGAAAAGGTCCGGCTGCGCCTGCACGGCCTGGCGCTGCGTTGGGAGGAACTCGACGAGGACATCTGGGTGGAGGACGCCGTTTGCGGACGCTTTCCCCGCCCGCGAGAAATGGCGGCGGCTTGATTTTTAAGTGGCGCGCCCGGCCTGGCCGATGACGCCGAGCGATGCTGGTCTTTCCTTCGCTGGCCTTGCCCCGGCCCTCAAACGCCACGCGCTCGACGGCGTGAAGACGGCTTTCGAATGCGGAATGCGGAACGGGGAGTGCGGAATCCGGCGGCAGCGCGGAGGTCCCATCGGCCGCTTGGCCGGGCGTCCCGCCTGGCGTTCGTCCTGGCAGCGAGACGCGGCCCAAACTCGCAGGCGAGGACCTGTCTGCCGCGGCACAGGCAGGCGCCTGCGCTACCACCTCGGCCGCCAGCCGCCACTGGCTGGCTTTCAGGTTTTCCGGGGACGGAGAACTGGCGGACTCGCCGGGCGGCGTTTCCGCCAGCAACCGTTCGGTTTGGGTGGCGCGGAAGGATTCGTTTTGCGACTGCACCCATTCCGCGTAGATGTTACCGCTGTGCGTTTCGTGATTGGTCCGGAACCGGCATTTTGTCGGGCATTTCAGGAAGGCATCGAAGAGGGACGGTGTGATCGTCATGGAGGCAAGTTACGCCTCTCTGCGGCCAGGACCACTATGGTGAGCCACCGCAAGGGCAGGAAGCGGTCTTGGAACGCGGCGTCGGCTTTGTCCCGGTCACGGCACCCGCACGCTGCGATAGAAGCGTTTGGGCTGGTTGGTCGAACTGAGGTCCACCCAGAAATAGGGGCTGGCGGGCAGGGTGACGTTGGTCAAGGCGGTCCAACTGTTGGTGTTGGTCACGTCGCTGAGATAATCAATGCGGTAGGTCAGGCCGACGGTGCCGTAGATGTCCAGGCCGGCCAGCAGGTTGAGCACGAGCGAACCGGCATTCAGGTCGGGCACGCCGAACGTCGAAGAGCCGCTGCTTTGGCCCACGCTGCTGACGGTGACCGGCACGGTTCCGGCGGGCAGCCCCGGCGGCACCACGACAACCAACTCCGTGCCCGCGGGGTTGACGCTAATGACCTGGGCCGGGGCGTTGCCGAACAAGATGACGTTGTTGGTGGCATTGGGATCGAACCCGGTGCCGACGATGGTCACCTGGCTGCCGGGCAGGGCGTTTGTCGGAGTGATCGAAATGATCGCCGGCGGCGGATTCGTCGGCGCCTGACCCACGACAAAGAAGGGTGCCACGTCAATGGCGGTGGCGTGGTAGTTTCCATCCACGCCGAGCAACTCGGCCTTGTAGCGCACCGTGCGCGGGCCGATGCCGGGCGTGGAGAAGTAGTAGCCGCTGTTGTCCGAGTAAATTTCATCACCTTTTACGGCGTCGCCGTTCGCTCCGTCGTCGTGCAGGCTGGAGCCTTGCCAGGTGGCGGGATCAGCGATGCCGTTGAGCAGGATCCCCGCCTGCGCCCCGCCGCCCGAAACCAGGCCGTCGGTGGGCGCCGGGTGAAAGGCGAAAACGGGGCTGGGGCCATTGGTAGTGATGTACGGCGGGCTGGCCGAGGCGCCAGTGATGATCGGGGCCAGGCCGAGACTGGCAGGATTAAGTTCCGCGGTACCGATCTGCAAGTGGCCACCATCGTTGGCCCCCGCCGGGGTGAGATAAGCAAAATGGGTCGCGTTGCTGTCCATCACACCGCGATAAAAGCCCCATTGCAGGACGTTGTTCGCCGCGAACCGGGCCGACCACCCCAGTTCCAGCCGTCCACTGCCGTCCGTGTTAAACAGGTAGCTCGTGTCCCCGAACAACAGCTTGGAACCGTCGCCGCTCAACTGGATGATGTCGGTGGCGACGCCGTACCCGCCGCTGCTCTGATTGGTGCTGTAATTGCTCAGCAACACGCGCCGGCCGGTGCCATCCCAGTTGAAGACGCCCAGTTCTTCGCCGCTGGAGCAACAGGGAGCATAGCCGAAATAGTAGAAGACTTTGCTGCCGTCTCCGTTCAGACCCACTTTGTTGAAGGTCCAGATCGGTGTGGGCGCCAGCGGAAGCTCGTGCAGACCGGTCCCGGCCATGCTCAGGCCCAACAGGCGATAGCCATTGGTTGGGGTCCAAAGGTAGCAGACCAGCTTCGAGCCATCTCCGGAAAGGCCGAAGGGCGTGCCGCCATTCCATCCATAGAAATAGCCATCGGGGATCATTTGGGCGGTCGTCAGGCCAAAAAAGAGCGCGAAGCTGGTCAGTCCGCCGATTTCGCGGAGGCCCGTGCCGTCGGCATTCACCACGTACAGCCCGGGTTCTCGAGTTCCCGTGTCGGGCGTCGTTCCGAAATTGCGGTCGTTGGAGAAAAACACCTGTGTGCCGTCCGGCGAAAGGCGGAAGTCTGGATACCCGCCGTTGACTTGAATGACCTGATGCGGATTGCTGCCGTCCGCGTTGACCAGTCGCGCCAAGCCATAACCGTCCGTGGACAGGATCCTCGAGCCGTCCGCGTTGATGTCCACTTTAGGATAGGTGTCGAAGACCGGGTAGATGTCCACGAGATTGAGGCCGGTGCCGTCAAAGTTGACGGAGTAGATGAGGTTGCTTCGGGAAGGCGTCCCATAGTAGGGGCGCGCAAAGGCAATCCTGTGGCCGTCCGAACTGATAACCAAGGAATGGTTGTTGGCCACGACGCCGTTGTTGGTGAACTCGGTCAACTGGTGGTAGGCCAGCGTGCGGAGCACGGTGGCCCCAAAGGCGGGCGCACAGGCCAACATGGCGGCCAAGGCAGTCACCCGCATCACTCGTTTGGAGGTGTTGAAACCGGAATCAAGGGTTGTGAGTTTCATGGTTGGTTCTGGGTTGTGTGGTTGTTAATGGGGCTGGCGTGGTGGCTCAAGGAAGTGGCACCGAGCGGTAGAATCGCCTGGGTTGATTCGTCGAACTCCTCGTGCGCGCCGGGGGAGGGTGCGTTGTCAAAGCCGCGGTCGCACACAAAGAACACCCGGTTGCCCTTGGGCGAGGCCAACCCTCCACCACGCAGTGGTTCCCTGACGACCACCCCCAGTCCCTTGCCCGCCGCATATTCCTGCCCGGCCCGGCCCGCCTGGAAGTCCGCGTCCATGAAGTTGTATTGGATCCGGCAGAAGGACCAGTCGCAAGTATCCAGGATCGGCTTGAACTGCGGCGTCTGGTCGTGAAAGGGAAAACCCGCGGGCTTGATTCTCCCATCAGCGCGCGCTGCATCCAGGAACTCCGTGATGCCAAGCTGTCTGAGCCTCGGCCAAAGCTCCGCTGTCAGGCTATGCACCAGGTAGAAACCGATATGGTCCGTCTGGAGCCGATCAAGCTGCTGGTCGAGGTAGCGGTCCATGTCCGCCCGGCTCTGGATGAACCAACCGGGCAGCTTGGTCGCCACCCGGACCCGCTCCCGCTGCGTTTTCAACGCCCGCCCCAGCAACACCTCGCTCATGCCCGCCTGGAAGGGGACTTCCGATTGGCAGATGCAGGCCGTGTCGAAATAGTTCACCCCGTCGTGGATGGCACAATCCACCATCGCCTGGGCCTTGTCCTCGTCGATGAGATGAGCCTTGTCCCCCCGGGGCGGCAGGCGCATGCAGCCGAAGCCCAGGATCGAAACGCTCCGGCCAGTTTTTCCAACGCGTCGGTACAGCATGTGAACGGGCCGAGCATATTCTCTGGTCGGAAAATCTCAACCGCGGATTTGCCCTGCGTTTCTACACGAGTTGACCCAAGCAGGAGGTAACGTTGGAAACCTTTGCAACCTGTTTCCCCTACGCGCGGGGCCCCCCCGCCGAGGATTGAAATCGAGGTCCACAAGGTCCACAAGATTGATTCAGTGGATGGTTTCCGGTTGGTTGGCCCGCCAACGCGCTTTCCCGTCCAGGCAATCTGTGGCACATTGAATGCATGAAGTCTGGTTTCACGCTTCCTGGCCTATGCGCAATCGTTGGGTGCGCCGGCTTGCTCCGCGCTCAAGTCCTGCAGCCGGTCATGGCGCAGGTGGATTTGTCCAGTCTGGTCACGACCGGCGGTATGACCTATGCCGGATACACGTGGACAATGGGCGGCTGCCTGAAACTGGAGCCCTTCGGGCCCGTCATCCGTAACGGCGGCGATTTTTCGTTTGATTTCGACTTCTCATTGGAGACCGGAGTGCCTTGCCCGCAGGATGTCTTCTCTGAATCCGCCACCGTCGTTTTAGGCGCATTGGCTCCGGGCGCCTACACCTTGACCACAACCTCTTGGGGCGTGCCGGTCGCGACCAACACCTTCACCGTTCCGACAAACTCCACGGCCATGCTCCAACCCATCGGTTTTGCCGCCGACGGATCGTTTCAAATACAGTTGAACGGCGTTGCCTACGTGCATTACGTCCTGCAAAGCTCGACGAATTTCGTGAAGTGGACCTCGCTTTCGACCAATTTCATGGGGCAGCCGTTGAGGGACACCTGCCCCGGCTTGCCCGGCTTGCGCCTTTACCGCGTGCAAATTCCCCAGACAGTGACTCTCGGTCCCGGCCCTGGGTTATGACCGGATCGGGGATTTTCTGAAGCATTGTCTTCCAGTCAATTCCCCAAGCGAGAACCATACGCGATCGAACCGAAGAACCATGCAGCGTGGTTGCCCTCGGATCCAAACGAAAAGCAGCACCATCGCCCTGCCCTTGCTCCAAGCCCCACCTGCACGCCGCAGGCAGGGTGAAGGGGATTGGAAGCGCTCAGTGCGTCTGCCAAGCTTCGCCCCCCACAGGCGAAGTTCAGAACGGCCAGTTGATCCCGGCTGAAATGTAAGCCCCGGTTGACAGGTCAAGTCGTGCCTGACGCCCGCCTCCACTCACCAGCGCGTCTCCCAGCGGCATGAATTGGGCGCTAAGGTAAATGTCCCAGTTTGACGCCGGGTGATACATGACGGTGGCGGCAACGTACCCACCATAGACCAGATCCGTCGCGCCGATTTTCCCGCTGTTGGTGGCTTTGCCCCCGTCGGAGAGCACGGCGGTTTCGTTGAACTTGTAGTTGGCGGAAACCAGCCCCATGGCAAAACCACCGCTGGCTTCTACCGCCCAGCGTTTGCTCAAAGGCCAGTACACCGTCGGACCGAGCCGGAAACTGAACAGATCTGCGTCCAGCGTGCGTGTGCCGGTGAGCGTGCCGCTCATGGTGTTGGCTGGCAGAGCGGTCGCCACATCGTGAATCGTCGGCCCGATGCCGCTCGGACCGCCGTTGTAAGGCGCCGTGGGCAGCACAATGCCGGCGGTACTGAAGGAATAAACCGCCTGCGAGAAATCAGCCGGCAGCGGGTGGCTGTCGGTGATGCCAATGGGCAGAAGGCCGAAGCCGAATTCCCAGCCGATTTGCGCGGGCCCCCAATGGGTCACCTCCCCGCCGTAGGCCAGGTCCACCCCCATGTATTGCACGCCCATGCCGCCGCTCGACTCGCTGCCACTGTAATCGAATGACGTGGCGCTGTGAAACACGAGGGTCTGGGCTGCAGGATTGTACTGTGAGGCGCTGGTGTAGCCCCAATTGGACGTGTACCCCCCCGCGTTTCCCGTCCGGTCCACCAGCACGTAGCCGTCATCGTAAGAGTGATTCGCTCCGCTGACGCCCACCGGCCCGGGCTGGCTGCTGGAGAGGCCGAACTGGCCATGCATGCTGAAGTCGGCCTTCAGATTCAGGCCGATCTGCATTCCCAACCGGAAATGCCGGGCCCAACTGTCGTCATCCGATTGCGCCTGCACTGGACCGGCCAACAGCCCGGCTCCGGCGAAACCGCAGAGCCAGCGCGCGGCGACGGGAAGAGCAGATTGCGTTGCTTTCACGGGTTGAAATTCCATGACTTCGGCCGTCACTGATTCAGTTGCACGCGATAAAAGCGCGCCGCGGTGCCCGCGGGCTGGCTGATGGTTTCCGGCGGGCCGTTGTCAATCCACTGCACCCGGTCGGCGGGCGCCATGATCGGCGGCTGGGCGGCCAGTGCGTTGGCGAAGGCGACATTATCGCTGTAAACAACGGAATAACTGCTGCCCGGCACCGCCGGAAATTCGATCAGCACGCCGCCCGCCGCCAGGTTCGTCACCGCCGTGATGTTGATGGGCGTCCCCGCCGGCGCGGACAAGTCAACCGCCGGAACGGCCACCGCCGCCAAAACCGGGTTTGCCACCGGCTGGCGCGTCGGCACAAAATACTCCAGGAGCAAATCCACGCTCTGATTCGTGGCCAAAGTTGCGCCGTAAATTACAAACGGACTGCCGCTGTTGGTGCCCACGGCATTGAACAGTTGGTTGGTCAACCCCGACACCACCACGCGCGCGGATGGCACCGCATTCGTCCCGCCATTGGTGAAGCGGGCCGTTTGCTCCATCAACCCGGTTTGCGGGTCATAGTGTTGCGTCGAAACCAGCGCGGCGGTCAGTTGACCCGCGAGGAAAGTGCCGATGTTGACGACGCCGGCGGCGGTGTCGTTGGCGCTATCGGTGTCGAGCAAGCCGGGAGCACCGACGACGACCGAAAAAGTCAGCAGCCCGGCAATGGTTGGCTGCACGGTGACCTGCAACCCGGCAAAACCACCGTTGGTCACGGTGCCCAGGGCGAAGACCAAACTGTTGTCGGCCAGGGTGTAAGGTTGGTTGGTTGGCGAGACACCGATCAATGTCACTCCGGAGGGCAGGATGTTGGTGAGCATCACGCCCGGCGCGTCGCCCGGCCCCTGATTGGTCACCGCCAGCGCGTAAGTCACCCAATCGTTGACCAGTGCGCTCGCACTCAGTCCGGCCAGCGTCACGCCCAGATCGGCCTGGGCCGGAATAACCGTGGTATCCACGCTGCTCGTTGTGTTGGTTATGCCCAAGGCAAAGATCGAGGCCGTGTCCGTGATGGTGCCGGCCACGGTTGGCTGAGCGGTGATCGTCATCTGGGCGAAGGCGCTGTCGGGGAAGGACACAATTTGAAAAATCACCTCCTGGCCGCTGGTGGAATAACTGCCGAGACTGTTGTTGGCCCCGAGGAAGACCGCCGAATCGGGCAGCGTGTTGCTCACGATGACGTTATTCAGCGGGAGGCCCATCGAATTGGTCAGATTGATGGTGTACGTCAGCACGTTGCTGACCAGCACTGGATCGGGCGAGTCAGTCAAAGAAAGCCCCAACCCTTGCGCCGCGGCCCGCAAACTGAAGATCAAGCCGCTGATCGCCAGCACCGAAACTATCCAGAAACGTACCTTGCCCTTCATGGAAATGAAATCGGCCCCCGGTGCTTCTCGGGCGCATTGCCTCCGACCACATGCCAAGGCAACGCCCGCACTCAAGCCGCACCGGCCATGACCATAGAACCAAAGTCGGGGCGATGCAAATCTGCAAATCTGCCAAGGCAGCTTGAAGCGCAGGGTGGGGGTGGTGGAAGCGCTCAATGCGTCTGCCAGCCTCAACGATTGCGAGCAGGGTTCCTGCTTTTGTCACCACGAATGAAGGGATGCGGATAGCAGGAACCCCATGCTTGCCAGCGACATACACATCGCTGAACTCCGGTGTTTGCGCCGCAAATGCGCTCAAGGTCAGTACCCGAAGTGCGATGAACTTCTTCATGATTCGATCTACTCACAAAATCCGCGTGCTTCCAGTTCGTCGCGAGGCTTTGCGCCCTGCTCCGGCGTCACTTCTGTATTCGGTAACCTCGCCAGGCCGAGATCCACGTCGTGCCTTGTCAACCTTGCCAGGGTGTTCGTTGGCTCAAAACCAACTGCGCCTCCCCGTCCCGCTGCGGTCGCCCGGCGGCGGCGGCTCGGCTGTTCAGGCTGCAGGACCTCCTAATGCGAAACGTCACGGAGTTGGATCGAGGCGCGGCGGTAATTCACACCAAGTTGATCAAATCGTCGCGCTTGAACCTGCAGACGCCGCATAAAATCATCGTAGTTGCGTGAACTGGCAGGCGACCACGCCACTTCCGCCAGCGCACACAAGCGCGGCAACGTCATGTACTCCGCGTGTTGGAGAGAAGGCACGTATTCAGTCCACAAGTTGGCCTGAGCGCCAATGATGTGGAAGCGAAATTGCGCGTCCAGATTGGCCGGCACCGGCTCGAAGGCATAAACCTGGCTTAAAGGCAGATAGCCTCCAATGGCCTTCGGCTCAGCCGGCTCGCTGTTGGTGGACTGGTAATAATCCAGGTAGCAATACGCCGTGGGGGTCATGACGACGTCATGGCCTTCTCTGGCGGACTCCACGGCGCCACCGATCCAGTCCATAATCGTCGCGTTTGGGGCGAGGCCACCCTTCCGAATTTCGCTCCAGCCAACCAGAGTTCGGCCACGGGCGTCGAGAAACGCTTCCATCCGCCGGATGAAATAGCTTTCGAGCTCATGCTCGGTCTTGAGGCCCTCCCGCACTTCGCGGGCCTGACACTGGCGACATTGCTTCCAGTTGTCGGGCGGCACCTCGTCGCCGCCGATATGGATATATTTGCCCGGGAAAAGCTCGCAGACCTCCGTGAGTACGTTCTGCAAAAACTCGAACGTCTCGTCCTTCCCCGCGCAATAGACTCCTGGAAGGACGCCCCCATCGGTGCTGTAGGCGCCGCCGAAGCAACTAAACTGAGGATACGCCGCCAGCGCGGCACCCGCGTGACCAGGCAGCTCAATCTCCGGCACAATCGTGATGTGACGCGACGCCGCATACGCCACCAGCTCCCGAATGTCTGCCTGGCTGTAGTACCCGCCGTAGCGCCCATCGGGCCCGTAAGCGGTGCCCGCCTTGGGGTCGAGGCCAAAGCCGATGCTCTTGCGCCAGGCGCCCACCTCGGTCAACCGCGGATACTTCTTGATTTCAAGACGCCAGCCCACGTCGTCGGTGAGATGCCACTGGAACATGTTGAGCTTGTGCAGCGCCATCACATCGAGCAGTTCCTTGATCTCCCTCTTGCTGAAAAAGTGGCGTGCCGAGTCGAGCAAAAAACCGCGCCAGGCAAAACGCGGCTGATCTTCGATATGCACAGCGGAGATGGTCCAGGCCAGGTTAAGTGTCGGTTTGGAAGCCAGAGCCTCAGCGGGCAGCAGTTCGAGCAAGGATTGCGCGCCGTAGAAGAGGCCGGCCGGCTCGCGCGCGCGAATGATGACCGAATCCCGCGTGACGGCAAGCTCGTAGCCTTCCGCCGACGCAAATGAGCTCGCAGCTTTAGTAGTTAGGAGAATCCTGTCTTTGGATGGGGGCTCCTTCGACGTGAAATTCACACGGAGAGGATAACCGGTGGACTGGCGAAGGCGCTCGGCCAGATAACTGGCCGGAGCGGTTGCCGGCGATCGCTCGCCCCCGGCGACAACGATTTGTGTGTCCGTCTTGAGCACGAAGGTGCCTTCGCGTAGCTCGACCTTTTGTGGGAGAGGGATGATCGAACAGGTGTTTTCGTTGGCGGCAAGAGCGCTTACCGTGACTAACGAGAACAGAGCGACACGGATCTTATTGTTCATAGAAAAGCAGCGAGAATGCGGCAATCCATATTCTGGAGATCGCAGGGAAGGCCTCACCGTGTTTCCGTGCAATCTCGCAGCGATCTCCATCCGCAGTCAGCTCCCGCTTCATGGTCCAAGATTTCTCATGGCAACCACATGTGTCAAAATCAAGGTGAACAGACAATAGGGTATCACCCACACCGCCGCACACAAGACCAGAAATCAGAAGTGGTCCCCAGAATTCGGACCCGAGGTTTATGGCGATGCACCGAGGATGCGCAGCAGGCGGCCGCAGCGGGCCTTTGGGTCTTCGCGCCCGGAGTAATCGCGCCGGCGTTTTTGCGGGTGTGTTTCCAGACGGCCACACTGAGGCGGCCCAAGAGGGTCAGCCCGCCCAGGGAGTTGAGCCTGCGTACGCGCCAGCGCCGGTCTTCATTGCCGCTGACGCCCAGCACGATTGGGCCGCCGTCTGGTGTTGGGTGTGCAAGGCGTCCAGACTGATAAGCCGGCCGGCCAAGGGCGCTCGCGCCAACAAACGGCGGGCGGCGGGAATCTCGTTTTCCTTCCTGGGCGTGGCGGGCTGGGCGGGCACAGCTTCGGCCTTGGGGTGGGCAACTTAGGCTCAGCGGCCGGCGAGGGCGCTGGCTGGGAAGGCGGGCCAAGAAGTGGGCCAACCAGTCCCGGGAAAGTCGAGCCCAGCACAAGGCCAGTGCATGGCTGGCCAAATTGGGAAACTGATGCCGATCCGCCAAGATGAGAAAGCGGCTGTTCTGCGCCAGAAAAAGCCGACGTGTGCGGCGCTGCTCCCGCGCGCTTCCCGCTGTCGCTTCCCGCTTGCCTCGACCGGCCTGCCACCTATACTACGCGCTTCTTTGAGGTCAGACAACAAGTTGCCAGTTAAATCAATTGCCATGAAAACCACTCCCATTCGGGTCGCGGTCACCGGAGCCGCGGGCCAGATCGGTTACTCGCTCCTTTTCCGCATCGCTTCCGGCGCCATGTTCGGCCCGGATCAGCCGGTCATCCTCCAACTGATCGAGATCGAGCCCGCGCTTCCGGCGCTCGGCGGCGTGGCGATGGAACTCGACGACTGCGCGTTTCCGCTGCTCAAGGGGATCGTCTGCACCGCCAACCTCGATGAAGGCTTCCGCGGCGTGAACTGGGCCTTGCTCGTCGGCAGCGTTCCCCGCAAACAGGGGATGGAGCGCAAGGACCTCCTCGGGATCAACGGCAAAATCTTCACCGGCCAGGGTCAGGCCATCGCCCGAAGCGCCGCGAGCGACGTCCGCGTCCTGGTCGTCGGCAACCCCTGCAACACGAACTGCCTCATCGCCATGCACAACGCCGCCGGCGTGTCGCGCGACCGCTTTTTCGCGATGACGCGCCTGGATGAGAACCGTGCCAAGGCCCAGCTCGCCCGCAAAGCCGGCGTGGATGTCACCGCGGTCACCAACGTCGTCATCTGGGGCAACCATTCCGCCACCCAGTATCCTGACTTTACCAACGCCCGGATCGGTGGCCGGCCGGCGATCCAGCTCATCACGGACGAGGCCTGGTTGAAGGGCGAGTTCATTGCCACGGTGCAGCAGCGCGGCGCCGCGATCATCAAGGCGCGCGGTCTGTCCAGCGCCGCCAGTGCGGCCAATGCCGTGGTTGATACCATTGGTTCCCTCGTCAACCCCACGCCTGCCGGTGACTGGCACAGTGTCGCAGTCTGTTCCGACGGCAGCTACGGGGTCGAGGCCGGGCTGATCAGCAGCTTCCCGATCCGCCGCAACGGCCAGCAATGGGAAATCGTCCCGGGCCTGCCGCTGAACGAATTCAGTCGCGCGAAGATTGACGCGACGGTCAACGAGTTGAAGGAGGAAAAGGCGATGGTCGCCGGCCTCCTGCCACCGGCCTGAACCGGGCGACCACCCGGGTTGCTTCCACAAAGGCGTGGCCGGCTTTGGGGGCTGCCGTGCCTTCCCGCTTGACGGGCCGGGAGGCGGGCGGTGAACTGACGGCATCTTATGAAACGATCTTCCGTTGCTCTCCCCGGGCTGTTGGTCATGCTCTTGCTGGCGACGAGCGGACCATCGCCGGCGCGCGCCGACGACGATGCGGCCGGGACCGATCTCAAGCGCAAGTCCGAGGAGGTCGAAAACCTGAAGCGCGACCTGGAACAAAAGCAGCGGGAACTCGAGCAGCTTCGCAAGGAAAACGAGCGGCTGCGGCGCGACCGCAAAGCCCGGCCGGCGGCCCTGCCCGCGGCGCCGGCCAGGCCGGCCACCCCGGCCCCGCCGGTCACGCCCATCGAAACCCTGCCGCCCTTGGCGAGGACTGACGTGGTGGAACTGCACAATCTCGTCGGCCACTTCGCCGCGAACCCGGACGCCGCCGCCGCCCGTTACGCGAAAAAGGCCTTCCGCGTCAAAGGCGAGATCTCCCGGTTCGACACCAAGCTGGTCATCCGCAACTACGAAGTGCTTCTGGAAGCACCGGACAACCCCATGCTCGTCATCTGCACATTCCACTACGTGGACCGCTACGCCGCGGTTTACACCAAACAGCATGGCGAATTGCTGGTGGGCCGGACCGCCGGCGGCACGGAGATTCCGCTGCACCGGATCGGCGATGCGGTCGTCATTCAGGGCACCTGCAAGGGCCTGAGGAATGGCGAAATTGCGTTTACCGGTTGCCAGTTGGTGGAATAGCCGGTGCCCGGCCCCCCGATCGCGCCCCAGCCACGAGGAGGCGGGGCCGCACCGGGGCTTTACTCCCACCACCGGTCGCGCTTATAGTCCTGCTGTCATGATCCACATGGGCATTGGCTACGACGTCCACCGCCTGGTCGCCGGCCGCAAACTCATCCTGGGGGGGGTGGATTTCCATCACACCAAGGGACTCGACGGCCATTCCGACGCCGACGTGGTCATGCACGCCATTTGCGACGCCGTGCTCGGCGCGCTGGGGGAGAGCGACATCGGACACTACTTTCCGAACACCGATCCGCGCTGGCACAACGTGACAAGCAAAGTTTTTCTCCAAGAGGCGGCGCGCCTGGTGGCGTTGCGCAACGGCCGGATTGTCAACGTGGATTGTAGCGTGATTGCCGAGGCGCCCAAGATCGCGCCGTTCATTCACGTGATGAAAGGCAACATCTCGAACGCGCTGGACATTCATCCTGCGCGCGTCGGCGTGAAGGCTACGACCAACGAGGGGCTGGGTTTTCTGGGCCGCGAGGAGGGCATCGCCGCCATGGCGGTGGCCAGCCTGGAACTGCCGACGTAACCCGCAGCGGCATGTCGGCGAAGGCGGAAATCGGCTGGAAAGGCCGCACGGCGGACGGTGAGCGGCGCGAGGTGTACGCGCGTCACGTCGGCGGCGATTGGCGTTTCTACGAGCGCAGCCGTCGCTACGACGAATGGCACGAGCTGCCAGACCCGCCGCTGGCCGACTGGCTCGAACTGCTCGACGCCATCGAACGGCTCGTCCAACGCCAGCGCCAGCGCCCGGAAGAACCGAATCGTATCCGGCGGACCATTCGTTCGCGCTTTCCCGAGGCAGGGATCTGAGCAGTGCGATGCCGTGGCGCAGCCCTGGAGACAGTTTGCAGCCCGGCTAGCCCGCAGTTGTCCGCTTGAGCGTGGGTACCTCGACCGGTGCCGGCGAGTCCTCCAAGGCGTGGTCAGCCGACAACGATTCGCCCGACCAGAGACGCTGCGAAGTCCACGTCGCAGGCGGGTCCGACCAGAACGGATCCGTTGGCGGCAATCCCAAGGGCAGCAGACCTACGCTGCAGAGGTAGAGACTGCCCGTGGAAATGTAAGTTTCACCCAGCGCCGGCTGGTGACCGCAGAATCCCACCCGCAGCCAGCCCCGGTCATCAAACGTGCCCGGAAAGGAAATCATGCGCCGGATCACCGCGGTCAAAGCGCCACGTACAGCCGGCGCGCGCAGCGGTTCCGGCAGACTCCCTCGCAACGCCACCTGGGCCAGCGTCTGGAATGCACCGAAACGATAGGTGGTGGAACGACCCAGCGACGGGAACGTGCCATCGGGGGCGATCAACCGCTCCTGGATCACCGCGAAGCGCCGGGCCCGCTGCTCCACGATGCGGAGGACCGGATCGAAAGCGCCGTCATGCCGTCGCAGGCAGGCCAACACGTCCACCAGCATGGGCTGGATGACGAAACTGTTGTAATAGTCCCAGTGGAAAAAGTCGCCATCCCCGTAGGCGCCATCGCCCTTGTACCAGGCCAGCATGCGGCGCAGACTGTTCTCCAACCGGTCCTCGACGGTCGGCTCGCCCATTGCAAGCAGGGCCGCCTCGACGGTGGCAGCGAACATGACCCAGTTGTTCGTCGGCGGACGAATGACGCGAGAGGATTCTAATGCCGCCACGATTTGTCGCCGGACACGCGACTCCAGCGGCTGCCACAACGCGCCGGGCGCGCGCAGGATGGCCTGGGCGAGGAAGGCGGCGTCCACCAGCGGTTGCTGGCCCTGGTTGAAATTCATGAAGTCCGGCGAGGCCGGGTCGGTGGCAGCATCGAGTCCGGCGAGCGCCAGATTGCGCAGGCGCTTCTGCTGGGCCGCCGCGGCGCTTCCGGGCGCGTTGAGTTCCAACCAGGGCGCCAGGCCCGCCAGCAACCGCCCAAACGCCTCGAGATGCGTGAACCGGCGTCGGTCGGCGGGATCGCCGCGGGTTTCGACCGGCATCACGCGTTTTAACTCGCGTCGGGCCAGATGTTCCAGCACCGGATCCGCAAGCTGCCGGACGACGTTCAGCCAAAAGGACCGGTCACCGGTGCCGGCGGCGGAAGCCCCGGAAGCGGGCGCCCCGATCGCAGAGGCCGCAGCGACGCCAACGACCCCAACGGAAGCGAGCTGAGTGCAGAATTCGCGGCGGCTGGTCATGGGCGCGAGGATGGATCAGTCGGCCAGTGCTGTAAATCTCGTAGCGTAGGCGTCACGGCTGCGGGTTGACCGGGCGTCGCGCCCGGGGTCGGTCCGCGGGGGGCGGGACGCCGACGGAACTCGCCGCCGAGGACGGTTGCGCCACGGGGCTTGTGGGCGAAATTCGTGACTCGTTGGTCGTGGATTCTCCCTCTCCGTTCAACTTGATGACACCCAGGTCAAGCGGCGCGACTTCGGCGGTGCCGGCGGGCTTGGGAACCCGGATGTCATGGAGCACGGTTGGAAGCAGCAGGTTCGGCAGATCTATGAATCGGACATCCACCGACAAGTCGTAGGTGCCCGGGGGCACGTCCTCAATCCGGAAGGAGCCATCGGGCCCAATCCGGGCGAGGTAGGAACGCTCGGAGCGCCGATGCGCTTTGCCCTCCGGCGACAGCCAGTATTGTTCGAGGCGCGTTTGATACTGCTTCGCCGCGGCGAACCGATCCGCGCCGGTTGTCAGGCGGGCAAAATCGGGGGCCTCGAACTTGGGCGCCGGCGGCAGCGGGAGGGTCAAGGCAACCCTTCTCATCCCCGAGTCGGTTTGGTCAGTTGTCTTGGGCAAGGCGACTCTCCCAGTCACCGCGGTTCCGAGTTCCAACGTGACGTGGGTGGTTTCGCCAGCACGGGCCGTGATGGCAATCTGGTGACTCTCTTCAGGGATGGGAATCGTGGTGCCGGGCAGCGTGATCTGCGCATCCAGGAAGAGCCGGCATAGCAAATACTCCCCTTCCGGAACAAAAAACTCAAACGTCCCGCCGCCAACCAGTTTGCTCGGACGCTCAAACTCCGGTGGCGACGTGGCGATCGTGCCGGTCCAATTGATGCGTGAAAGCACGAGACGGGCAGAATGCGACCAAGGCCATTCGCCTTGCACCTTGGCCCAAGGTTTGAGATGGATGATTGGCGAGGCGACGAAGTCGGCCCAGGGAATCTCGGCGTAGCTGTAATAGGACCGCACCGTCAGGATGCCGCCACCCGGCCAGGGTGGCAGGGAGAACTCTCCCTTTTCGTCGGTTTCCGCCAATACTCCTTCACGCAGCAGTTGGTGGGTGACCCGTGGCAGGGAGAAGACCCGTGGCAGGGAGAACTTTCCCTTTTCGTCGGTTTCCGGCCGGTAGGCTGCCGGGGCGAAATGATAGTCCCGATGACCCGGCCAGATGGCCACCTCGGCGCGCACGACCGGTTGGCCATCCGGGCCCAACACTTTGCCCTTCAACCGGGCGGCTTTGACCAACTCGAAGGTCAAGGTCGTGCCGTCGTCGTCTGGCCCCAAGGCGCGGGAAACCACCGGCGCGTAACCCTCCGCATCGACCAGCAACGCAGCGTCGGCTGGCATGGCAAACGGGAAATCGAAGGCGAACCTGCCGGAACCCGGTTCGCCCAGCGTGCCTTCCACACTCCAATCAACGCACGGCCCACCCGCAACGCCGAGCAAATGCGCGCCATAGACGTGGAAGTTGGGGATCGGCTGTCGGGAGTCGCGATCCAGGACCGTGACAAGGACCACCGGCACATGTCGGGGAGCAAGCTTGTCATCGTGGAGGACGAACTTGCGCTCGGCTCCATTTGGAGCAAGCGATCCGGTGAAGGACACTTGGTAGCCGGAGTGAGTGATGACAAAGTCATGGTTATCACGAACGCCTGGCCAGATGAACCAGCCTTCCTGGTCCGTATTGGTCCGCCATCTGGCATCCACCGCTTCGACCTTCGCACCGGCCACCGGCCGGCCTTCGGTGTCCACAACCCGCCCTCGAATGCCGCCCGTGATTGGTGGTTGGGAGATTGGGCGTAAAGCGGGCGCGTTGGTGGCCTGGGCCTTGAGCGCCGCGTGATAGGCGCGCAACCCTTCGGGCCAGGGAGCCAGACCCATGTCACTGGTTAGCCGAAGGTCCGTGCAGGCAACTTGGCCTTCGCGAACGGTTACTCGGTCCCATACGATGGTAAAGTGCGTGTTGGTGCCCTTTCCGGCCTGCTTAAGACGCGCCAGATAGTCGCCGAGAATGTACCACTCACCGGCCGGCACGTCGCGAAAAGTGAAGCGTCCGTTCTGTTCCGTCCGAACCTCACGTCCAAGGGCATAGAGGCCTGGATCCCAGATCCGGCTGAGAAGGATCAACTGATTGCTCCACGGCCGTCCATCCAGTTCCAGGGTTCCTTCGACCGTGCCCGGGCCTTGCAGCAGAATCGCGTGCCCGTTGGTGAAGCGGCGCAAGTCCACCTCGGCCATGTCGTCTTGCTGGTTACGAACGACAAGTCTGTCCGCTTGCGGTTCCGCCCAGAGGAGGAAATGCCCTTGGTCGTCAGCGACGTGGTAGTCTCCCAACGGTCCAACCGCCCCGTCGGGCGTTTTGCGAATGAAGCGTAGTTGCGCGTGGGGCACGGGCCGGCCGTGAAACAGGACGGTTCCCCAGACACGTTCTTTGAACCCTTGCGGCGTGAGCTTTGGCGTCCACACCGGGTAGTTGTCGGAATGACCAGCACCGGCGCTGGACTTTGCCGTTTGCAGATTGTTCGCATCCGTCAGGCCAATTGCGCCCAGACCGACGATCAGCAGCCCCGCCAGCGCAGACCAGCGCCGCGGTTGGCGGAAACCCGCGATGGCCAGGATGCGTCGCCGGAGTTGGTGTTTGTCCTCCAGAATTCCCACCAGACCGGGCATCGCGGCCGGCCGGGCGAATTGATCCAGCAGGCGGAGGATGGTTTCACCATAAGCCTGGCGGGCGGATTCGCCGGCAGCCTCCAGCGCGAGCGCGTCGCAGGCCAGCTCGCGGTCCGCCCGCATGCGGGCGAACGCGAGCCAGACGAGCGGATTGAACCAGTGGAGGATTTGGAGCGCGGTGGTCAGCCAGTTCAACGCCACGTCGCGGCGTTTCAAGTGGGCGAACTCGTGGAGGAACACAAATCGCAGTTCCGCCACGGAGAACCGCGCGGTGAACCCGACTGGCAGCAGCAGGCACGGTCGAAGCACGCCGAACAGCGCTGGCGTCAACACGGCATCCGTTTCGAGCAGCGCGACGGTGGAACGGACATTCATCTGTTGCCGGCAGGCGTCGAGCAGGTCCAGCGTCGAAGCCGCGGTGACTGGCCGGGCGTGGCGGAGGTGGCGATTCGCCCGCACGATTTGCCGGGCGACGTAACCCCCCAGCGCCAGCACGCCGGCGAACCAAACCCAGGGCATGAGGACGAGCGGATCGAAACGCGGTTGCGGCGGGAGCATGGTTGCCGTGGCTGAGGGGAGCGGTGGCGGGTTGAGCGCGGCGACGGGCGGGAGACCTGATCGTGCAGCGATGGGAGCCTGAGCAGGCAACGTGTTGGGAGCGGATTCATCGGGCGGGCGCAATGGCGCATTCGCTGCGGTACTGCTCATTGGGCTGGAAGGAGTGGTTCTCGCCAGGTTGAAACAACTCCACGCACTGGCGGGGGTGAAGGGCAGCGCGAGTCGCGCTACCACCAGCAGCCAGACGGCGTGCCGCCAGCGCGGCGCCAGCCGCCGGCGAAGCAACCATTGAGCGAGCAGAACCAGCAAAATCAGCACACCGGCCTGCCAGGAGGCCCGGAACAACCGGGACAGGACGAGTTCAATCGCGTTGTGCATGGTGGTGGAGAGTGGCAACCGGTGGTTCGGAGCAAGGCCGGTCGGCCATCATTGATGTTTTTCGAGCAGCTTCCGCAGTTCGCGCAATTCGGTTGTCGAGAGTTTCCGGTGTTCGACGAAGTGGGCCAGCATCGGCCGGAGCGAGCCGCCAAAAACGCGGTCAAGGAAGGAATCGCTGGCGGCAGTCACGCAATCGTGTTCCGCAACCAGCGGGCGATAGACATAGGCGCGGCCTTCGGGCCGGTGGCCGAGGGCCTTCTTTTTCACGAGGCGGTTGAGCAGGGTGCGGACGGTTTTCGGATGCCAGGTGGGGTCGGCGGCGGTGAGCTGGGCGATGATGTCGGCGGCGGTGAGCGGCGAGCGCGCCCAGACGACGCGCATGACCTCCCATTCGGTTTCGGAGATGCGGGGAATCGTTGGCATGGGACAATTGGCTTACAGATGTAATCTACCGCTAGGATTACACCTGTAGTCAAAGCGTGTCAAGGGGGAAGTTGCGGCCGAAGTTGCGGTCGGCCGCCACCCTTCCAGATCGGCGGGTCGCGGATCGCCGGGCCGCGGCGGCAACGCTGCGTCCGCAATCACAATTTGGGATTGGGAGCGCGCCCGTTTCGGGTACAGCCGACGGTATCCTCGCCGTCGGCCCTCGGCGACCGGCCACCCCCACGGCAAAAGAATCATTGTTTTATCCGCTGGTTCGGAACGTTCGCCGCGAGGGCGCGGCGAACGGCCGGCGAGCCGCCCGCGCTCCCCCCATTCCCGTAACGAGCCACGACGGTGGGTCGCGGACCGCTTTTTGCTGGCCAGCCGGACGCACCGACGGCAGCCTCGACGGCGGATTTGGCGGCGCGACATGGGCTTCACCCAATTCAACGAACAGCAGGCGACGGTGGCGCTGCTTCAGCGAAGTCTGGAGCGCGGCCGGCTGGGTCACGCTTATTTGCTCAGCGGCGGCCGGTTGGAGGACCTGGAAGCGCTGGCGCGCACGCTCGCCAAGACGCTCAACTGCCCGTCGCCACCGCGCCGCGCCGCCAACGGCCTGGCGCTGGATTGCTGCGACGCCTGCCTCGCGTGCCGGAAAATCGGGAACGATCTCCACGCCGACGTGCAGTGGCTGCGGCCGGAATCCAAGAGCCGCGTCATCCGGGTGGAACAAATGCGCGACCTGCTGCACACGGTGCACCTGAAGCCCACCGAGGCGCGTTTCAAGGTGGCGGTCATCGTCGCGGCGGACCGGTTGCAGGAGTCGGCGGCGAACGCATTTCTCAAGACGCTCGAAGAACCGCCGGCCAATTCGATCCTGATCCTGCTGACCACGGAGCCCGCGCGGGTGCTGGAGACGATCGTTTCGCGCTGCCTGCGGTTAAACGTGAGCGGCAGCACCCGGCCGAACGCGCCGGATGTGGTGGCGTGGGTGAAGGGGTTCGCGGTGGCGGCGGCGGCGCAGTCCAACGGGCTGTTGAATCGTTACCGGCTGTTGGGCGTGCTGCTCGGCCGTCTCGGGGAATTACGCGCGCGGATCGAGAAGACGCTGGGCGAGCGTTCACCGCTGGAACGCTACGACGATGTGGCCGTCGAACTGCGCGACAAGTGGGAGGAGGAACTGGCGGCGGCGATCGAGGCGGAGTACCGGCGGCAGCGGACGGAGTTGCTGGCCGCCGTGCAATGGTGGCTGCGGGACGTCTGGCTGCGCAAGCTGGGCGCCGATCCGGCCCTGCTGGGCTTTGTGGAGTTTGCCGACACGTCCGGCCAGGTCGCTGCCCGGCTGTCGGAGCGCGACGCGATGGCGAATTTGTTGGTCGTGGAACAGACGCAGCGCCTGCTGTACTCGAACGTGCAGGAGGCGCTGGCCCTCGAGGTCGGACTCCTGCGCTTGAAGTTGTGATCGCGGTCCGCCCAGAAGCGTCGCCGGACGCCCGGCATGGCCGGATCGACCTTCCGGAAATCTTCGCCGTGGCGGCGGGGCTGTTCCTCGGATTGACGTTGATGAAGTTCGGCAACCCGCCGATTTTCGATTCGATGGTCGAACGACCGGGAACGGCGCTGGAGTTGTTCATCCAGCCGTGGCCGATTGCTTGGGGATACGCACTGCTCGGCGGCGTGGCGTTGGTGGGTTTGTTCGTCGTGCGGGGGGCGCCGTCGGTGCCGCGCTGGCCGTGGTTGCTGCCGCTGGCGTGGTTTGGCTGGCAACTCCTGTCGGCGACGGGCACGGTGGACGCCCGGCTGACGCGGATCGTGCTGGCGCATTTTGCGGCGCTGGTGGCGGGGTTTTACCTGGGCCTGTTTGCGCTGGCGCGGGCGCGGCGCCCGCTTTTTTTCTGGGCCGGCTTGTTGGTGGGCTTCGTCTTTGTCTTGTGGAGCGGGCTGGAGCAGCACTATGGCGGGCTCGAGGCGACGCGCCGCTACATCCAATCCCAACCGGACTGGCAGAATCTGCCGCCCGAGCAGTTGAAGCGCGTGGCCAGCAACCGCATTTTCGCGACGCTGCTCTACCCGAATGTGCTGGCGGGCGTCCTGCTGCTGTTGGTGCCGGCGCTGGTGGTCGCCGTGTGGCAACTGGCCGCCGGCTGGCCTCGGCTGTTGCGATTGCTGGCGACGACCCTGCTGGCATGGGCCGGGCTGGCCTGCCTGTTCTGGTCGGGATCGAAGGCCGGTTGGTTGATCGCGTTGATCGTGGCGTTGGTGGCGCTGTTGCGGCTCAGCTTCAGCCAGAACCTGAAACGGGCGCTGGTGGCGGTGCTGGTCATCGGCGGCCTGGTGGGATTCCTGCTGCGGTTCGCGCCGTACTTCTCGAAAGGCGCGACGAGTGTGGGCGCGCGGATGGAATACTGGCGGGCGGGTTGGCGAACGTTCGTGGCCAACCCCGTGCGCGGCAGCGGGCCGGGGACGTTCGCGGTCTGCTATGCGCGGATCAAGCCGCCCGGGGCGGAAATGGCGCGCCTGACGCACAACGACTATCTCGAACAGGCCTCGGATTCAGGGTTGCCCGGCGCGGTGGTGTTTGCCGGATTCGTGGTGCTCTCGTTGCAGCGCCTGCAGCGGCGCTGCCGCGGCGATGGGTTGCGATGGGCCACCTGGCTGGGGCTGCTCGGATGGGCGCTGCAGAGCTTCGTCGAGTTCGGGCTTTACGTCCCGGCGGTGGGCTGGACGGCCTTCTGGCTGCTGGGCTGGCTGTGGGGTCTGCCGGAGGACATGGTACGAAACAACCGTGACAAACCGGTTCAGCCAGTCTAATCTCGGGGCTCACGATGAATGTCCTGTTTCTCAACGGTCCGAACCTCAACCTGCTCGGCCAGCGCGAGCCGGGGATTTACGGCCATGCGAGCCTGGCGGAGATCGAGGCGCAGGTGCGGGAACGGGCGGCGCGGCTGGGGCTGGAAGTCGAGTTCCGCCAGACGAACGCCGAGGGGCAGTTGGTGGAATGGGTGCAGCAGGCAGCCGGCCGGTTTGCCGTGATCGTGCTGAACGCGGCGGCTTACACGCATACGAGCGTGGCGCTGCGGGATGCCATCTCGGCGGTCGGCGTGCCCACGATCGAAGTCCACCTGTCGAACATCCATGCCCGCGAGGAGTTTCGGCAGCGATCGTTGATCGCGCCGGTATGCCGGGGCCAGATTTGCGGCTTCGGGGCGACCTCGTATTTGCTCGCGCTCGAGGCGGCGGGAGCGATGGCCGCGGCTGGAGGGCGGCGCGAACCGCCCGCGGCGACGGCGGTTTGACACCCGGAGGCGGTTGTTCTATCGGCCAACGTGCCTTGTCGGTTCACGAGTGGCTGCCCGGTGCCGGGTGTCGCGCGAGTGCCGAAGTCGAAGTCAGGGCGGTCAACACAAACCAATCAAACCTCACCGAAGAACGAATGAAGCGATCCACCACAATTCACTCCTTCTGCTGTCTTTCCCTCGGCCTTGGCGCCGTGACAGGCGGTCTGTCCTCCCTGAGGGCCGATGACGCCGCCGCCGCGCCGGCTGCTCCCAATCCCACGGGCTGGAAAAGCAGCGCCTTCCTGGGCGCCACGGTCACCAAGGGTAACAGCGATACGCTGATGATCAACGGCAGCGCCAAAACCGACAAGAAATGGGACCAGAACGAATTGGCCTTGGGCGCCTCCGTCACCTACGGCGAGGATCACAGCACTGTCAACGCCAACTCGGCGAACGCTTTCGGCCAGTTCAACCGCCTGTTCTCGGACCGGTTCTACGGCTATGCCCACGTGGACGCCCTCAACGACCAGATCGCCCGGATCAATTACCGGGTGACGCTCAGCCCGGGCGCCGGCTATTACTTCCTGAAGAACGACAAGTTCACGCTCAGCGGCGAAGTCGGCCCGGGTTTCGTGATGGAGAAAGTGGACGACCAGACTCACAATTATTTCACGCTGCGGCTGGCGGAGAAGTTCACCTGGAAGATCAGCCAGCATTCCCGGTTGTGGGAGGGCATTGACTACCAGCCGCAGGTGGACGATTTCGGCAACTACGTGGTCAATGCCGAACTCGGCGCCGAGAGCGATTTGACCAAGCATCTGGCCCTGCGAGTAGTGTTCACGGACTCCTACCGCAGCCGGCCGGCGGCCACCAAGAAGGACAACGACCTCAAGCTCATGGCCGGTCTGGCCTACCGATTCTAAGCGCCAACCCCCCCATCCCGGGCAGGCTGCGGCCTGCCCTTTTTTGTGTCAGGCCCGGGCCACACGGGTCAACGGCGCGGCCAGGCCCCGGTCGGATTTGCGCGGGCTGACCAGCGCGAGGTTCAGGCGTTCCGGGCGGAAGAAATCGCGCGCCGCCGCCTGCACCTCGGCCGGACGGACTGCCATCAGCCGTTGCTTTACTTCTTCCGGGGACAATACCCGGCCATAGCCGAGCAGTTGCTCGCCCAGCCAGATCATCTGGTTCTCCGTGCCTTCGAGGCTCAGGTCAATCTGGCCGATCACATAGTCGCGCGCCCGCCGCAACTCCGCCGCCGTGGGGGCACGCGCGGCCAGCCGCCGCACTTCGCGCAGCAGCAATCCCAGCACGCGTTCAAGCTGATCGGTCTCGAGTCCGGCGGAGATCACGAGGTCGCCGACGTCCTCGAAATAGCTGAGCGAACTGTAAATCGAGTAGGCCAGCCCCCGGTCTTCGCGCACCACCTGGAACAGGCGGGAACTCATGTTCTCGCCGAGGAGGACATTGAGCAGCCGGAGGGCGAAACGCCGTTCATCGTGGCGCGAGCAGGTGCGGATGCCGAGGGCCATTTGCGTCTGCTCGGTGGCCTTGGTGAAGAGAGCGACACGCGGGGCGGTCTGCTGACCGACGAACGGTGCGAACGGGGAGCGCGGTCCCGGACGGAAATGGCGCGCGACCCGGGCCGCGGCCGCGTGGACGGTGTCGGGATCGAACTGGCCGGCCACGGCGAGCACCGCGTTGCCGGCCTGGTAATGCGTCCGGCGGAACGCGAGCAGATCGCGCCGCGACAGCGCGTCCACGCTGGCCTCGGTGCCGGTGAGCGGCCGGCCCAGGGCGTGGTCCGGCCACTGGATCGCGTTCAACAGCTCCTGCACGTGCTGCGCCGGCTGGTCGAGGTACATCGCCACCTCCTCCTTGATGACGCCCCGTTCCTTTTCGATTTCCGCCGGCGCAAAAGCGGCTTCGAGGAACATGTCGGTGAGGACATCGAGCAGCTCGCCGAAATGGTCATGGCGCGCCTTGGCGTGGAAACAGGTGTTTTCCTCGCCGGTGGAGGCATCGAGATAACCGCCAATGCCTTCGACCGCCTGGGAAATCTCCCGCGCGGACCGGCGGCGTGTGCCTTTGAACACGAGGTGTTCGAGGAAGTGCGAGACGCCGTTGAGCGACGCCGATTCATGACGCCCGCCAACCGCCACCCACAGTCCCACGCTCACACTCGCCATGTGCGGCATGGGGGCCGTTGCCAAGGTCAGCCCGTTGGCCAGTCGCTTGAAGCGATACATGGGCTCAGGCGAAGGCGTTGGGCACCGCCGCGGGCGGACCGACCCGCCGCAGGTAGTCGAGGATCAGCTCGACGGCCTCCTCCGGTTGGTCCACCAGCGTCACCAGTTTGAGGTCGTCGGGGCCGAGGTACGCCCGGCTTTGGACCTCGCGCTTGAGCCAGCGAAACAGGCCGTTCCAGTACTCCCGGCCGAACAGGATCAACGGATACCGCGGGATGCGCTGGGTCTGCACCAGCGTGATCACCTCGAAGAACTCGTCCAGGGTCCCGAACCCGCCCGGCATGAAGATGAAGGCGACGCTGTATTTCACGAAGCAGACCTTGCGGGAAAAGAAGTAATGGAAATGAATGGGCACGTTCGCGTAGCGGTTACCCTTTTGCTCGGACGGGAGTTCGATGTTCAGCCCCACGGAATTGGCCTTGCTCTCCGCCGCGCCCTTGTTGGCGGCCTCCATGATGCCGGGGCCGCCGCCGGTGATGAGCGCCAGGTGGTGCCGGCCCAGTTCCCGGCCGAGCGTTTCCGCGACCTGGTAACACTTGTCCTCCGGTTTGACGCGGGCCGAGCCGAAGATGGTCACCGCCGGTCCAACCTTGGCCATGGTTTCGAACGAGTCCACAAACTCCGCCATGATGCGGAAGATCCGCCAGGGATCCTCCTTGATGAACTCGTAGGCATGTTCGTTCATGCCGGCCAGCATGGCCCGCCGGGGTGCCGGTGACAAGCACCCGTGCGGACCTGCCCCGCGCCGCGCGCCGCGTTGACACCCCACGGGCCGGCCTCTAGCCTGCGCGCGATGTCGCGACTGCCGTTCGAGCTGATGCTGGCTCTCCGTTACCTGCGCCCCAAGCGCACGTCGGTTTCGTTCATCACTTTGATTTCGGTTGCCGGCGTCATGCTCGGGGTCGCGGTGCTCATCATCGTCATCGCCGTGATGAGCGGGTTCGACCGGGAACTGCGCGACCGGATTGTCAGCTTCAACGCCCACCTGCGCATCGAACCCGCGCGGGGCACGCTCCAGGATTACGACCGCCTCAGCGCGGTGGTTGCCACCAATGCGCTGGTGCGGGGCGTGTCGCCTTACATCATCGGCCAGGTCCTGGTGAAGACGGAACCGGACGATCCCAACGTTTCGCCGCGGGTGGTCGCGCCGCTGATGCGCGGCGTGGACCCGCGTCACGAAGCCGCCGTGAGCCGGCTGCCGGCGAGCATCGTCGCCGGCAAATTCGACCTGGGCGGCTACAGCCTGCTGGTCGGCCGCCAGTTTGCCCAAAGCATGGGACTCCGGGTGGGCGACCACCTGGCGGTGTATTCCGTGCGCGCCTTCGAGCAGTGGGAAGCCAGCCGCAAGCAGGGCAGCGAGGAGGCGCCGCTGGCGGGCGATTACACCGTCGCCGGCATTTTCGACCTGGGCATGCAGGACTACGACGCGCGGTTCGTGCTCACCTCCCTGGTCAACGCCCAGGACTTCCTGGGACTGGACGAGAGCGACTCGGTGCATGGGCTGCTGGTATCGCTGCACGATCCAGAGATGGCGCCGCGGGCCCAACGGGAGCTGGGGGCGTCGCTGGGATCCGGCTTCGTGATCACGACGTGGCTGGAGGAGAATTCGGAGATCCTCGAAGTGCTGGCGGTTGAAAAGTACATGATGTTCTACCTCCTGTTCTTCATTACGATCGTGGCGGCGTTCGGGATTTGCAGCGCGCTGATCACGTTTGTGGTGCAGAAGACGCGGGAAATCGGCGCGCTCAAGGCGCTGGGGGCCAGCGGCGGACAAGTGCTGTGCGTTTTCCTTGGGCAGAGTCTCGCCGTGGGGACGGTCGGGGTGCTGGCCGGCCTGGGGCTGGGCCTGGTGGCCGTGGCCTATCGGAATGAGTTCCTCCGGCTGATGCGCCGGGTCACGGGCATCGAGCTGTTCCCGGCGGACATCTATCACTTCTACGGTATTCCTGCGTGGCTGCACGCGGGGGACATCGTGTTGATCTGTGGCGGTTCGTTGCTCATCTGCGTCGTGGTGGGCGGCCTGATTCCGGCCTGGAGCGCGGCGCGGCTCAAACCGGCGGAGGCCCTGCGCCATGAGTGATTCCGCACCCACCCCCGCGCCGCTGTTGCGCGCGACCGGCGTCCACAAGGCTTACCACATCGGCCGGCGTTCCATCGAGGTGTTGCGCGGCGTCGATTTCACGGTGACGGCCGGCGACTTCGTGGCGCTGCGCGGGGCGTCCGGCGCGGGGAAGAGCACGCTGCTCCAGTTGCTCGCCGGGCTCGACACACCCAGCGCCGGGGAAATCGTGTTCGCGGGTCAGCGGCTGGCCGGGTTTTCGGCGCGCGAGCTGACCCGGTTTCGCAACGAGAAGATCGGCCTGGTGTTTCAAGCCTACCATCTGCTGCCGGAGCTGGATGCCTTGGAGAACGTCACGCTGCCGGCGCGAATTGCGCGGATGCCCGTCGGCGTCGCGGAGCGCCGTGGGCGGGAGTTGCTGGACCGGGTCGGCCTCGGCCACCGCGTTGATCACCGGCCCAGCGAGCTTTCCGGGGGCGAGCAGCAGCGGGTGGCCATCGCCCGCGCCCTGATGAAGGAACCGGCCTTGGTCCTGGCCGACGAACCCACCGGCAATCTCGATTCGCACACCGGCGAGGGCATCATCGAGCTCCTGTGCGCCTTGCAGGGGGAGCGCAAGGCAACCCTGCTGATCGCCACCCACGACCATCGTGTCGCCGCCCGGGCCCCGCGCATCCTCGACTTGGTGGACGGGGTCATCGCCGACCACGCGGGCTGATCCCGCGTTGGTGGGTAATGTCCTAAACTTGGTGGCAGCGGTGCTGCTGCACGGCTGTGCGCCGCCGCAGCGGCGCACCCACCGGTTTCAGTCGGGACATTGCCCGTTGGCGCACAGCCTTGACCGGCCGTGCCGCCGCGGCTATGAGTCTCGCCGTCATCGTTATGCACCTGCGATCCTCGCTCGCTTCCGTCGCCCCGTTCTTGGTTGCCTCGCTGCTGGCGGTTGATCTTCCAACCTGGCAGCATCTCAGCAGCAAGAACGGTGACCTGCCTGCCCCCGGACCTTCCACCGAGCAGACCGGCGCCGTCGTCGCCGACTTCGACAAGAACGGCCTGAATGACTTCATCCTGAGCTTCCGGCATGCCGCACCAGCCCTGGTGTGGTATCGCCGCACCACCAGCGGCTGGGACCGGTATGTGATCGAGAAGGATTTTCTGACGGTCGAAGCCGGCGGCGCGGTCTGCGACATTGATGGCGACGGCGATCTCGATGTCGTGTTCGGGGGCGACTGGCAGAGCAACGAGGTCTGGTGGTGGGAGAATCCGTATCCCAACTACGATCCCAACGTGCCGTGGAAGCGGCATGTCATCAAGAAGGGCGGCGCCACACAGCACCACGACCAGGCGTTTGGCGATTTTCTCGGCACCGGCCAGCCACAACTGGCGTTTTGGAACCAGGGCGCGAAGAAGATCTTCCTCGCGGAGATTCCGCCCGATCCGCGTCACGCCGAATCGTGGCCACTGACCGAGATTTTCTCCGGCAGCGCGGGCGAAGAGGGACGCGCGGCGTTCAAGTACCCGGAAGGCATGTCGGTGGCCGACGTGGATGGGGACGGCCGTCCTGATTTGCTGGCGGGCAACTGCTGGTTCAAGCACACCGGCGGCAAGCGATTCCAGCCGACGAAAATCGCGGACGTTGGCGGCCTGATTTTCGCCGGCAAATTCAAGGCCGGGAAAGTGCCGCAGATCGTAATTGCGCCCGGTGACGGCGTCGGGCCGTTGCGGTGGTATGAATGCACCGGCGATCCGCTGAAGCCGGCGGACTGGGTTGGTCACGATCTACTCGACCGCAACGTCATTCACGGCCACAGCCTGCAGCTCGCGGATATCAACGGCGACGGGCACCTCGACATTTTTTGCGCGGAGATGGCGAAATGGACCGAGAGCAAGCAGGAACCCGACAACCCTGGCGCCACGGCCTGGATTTTCTACGGTGACGGTCAGGGGCATTTCACGAAGACGGAATTCCTCGTCGGCCAGGGCTGGCACGAAACGCGCGTGGCCGATCTCGACGGCAACGGCACGCTCGACATCCTGGAGAAACCCTACAACTGGGACACGCCGCGCGTGGATGTCTGGCTGAACCGCGGGCGGAAGTGAAGCGCCGCGAGCGGATGCCTAACCCAGCGTGCTGGCGAGCACCGTCATCGCGGTGCGCCGGGCATTGTCCGACCGGTTGATCAGGGTGACGTATTCGGCGGCCCAGCCGGGGCGGGCCTGATGGCGCTCCAGCCAGAGGCTCTTCAGGACGCGCTCGGTGCGTTCCATCTGCTGGATGGCCGAGGCCAGGGAATCGCGGCCCTCGGGGAGATCGGAGATGCTGCCGACGAGGAAGCGGCTGATGCGCCGGCCGCTGAACACGGCATTCAAAAGCATCACCACCGTCTGTTCGTAGGCGTACCAGCGCTGGCGGAGGAGGTCCTGGAGGAAACCGTGCCGCAGCGCGAAGAACTCGGAGCGCGGCCGCTCGGTAAGGCGCCGCAATTCCTGGGCCTCGGCGGGAAACCAGTTGTAGAGCAGGGCAAACGTGGCGTAGGTGTCAATGAGTTGCTTCGAATGGGAGTAGTCCGTGGTGATCTCGCCCACGCAGAAATCCTGCTCCAGCTCCATGACCACCTCCGGCAGGTCGTGCAGGCGGCCAAGCACTTCCTGCCCGGCACCGGCGCCGTAATTGAAATCGCCGGGGATCAGCCAGTAAACGTCCTCCGGTTCGCCGCGCTCGAACGCCAGGCCGAGCCCCGCGTACCACATCTGGCAGGTGTCCACGAACCAACCATCCAGGATGTCCGAAGACCGCGCCACCGTGCCTTTGCGGAAATCGAGGAACGCCTTGCTCCCCTCGGTTGAGTAGTGCGTCTTCCGATCCAGGACGGTGATCGGCCGTGCGTAGCGCTCGTCATCGTCGGCCAGGCACGCCACCAGATGATAGAGCGCCTCCAGATCGGAGAAGTCTGTCGGTTGATGGAAGGGGTAAATCACAACCGGATGGATTCGGCCGGGGCGTTTGGGGGCGGATGCCTTGTCCGCGGGGCGGGGTTGAGCGACGGTTTTGGATTTCATAGGCGCGCGAACAATCTGGCCACCATCGGTACCGGCGATTCGCAGCGAAGCGGAGGCAGATTGCCCTCACGTTCAGGCCGTGGACCGCAGCAATGATTCAGTTGGCTTACGAAGGGAATGTAGGCGCTTTGGCCGCGCAAGGCAACGCCGTTTCGGCGGGGGATTGCATCCCCGATCTGAGCCTGCCGGGTGGGTTCCTACTTCCCTGCTTCTGCGGGAGCCGGTGCGGTGGGCTGTCCGCCGGCTACGAGTTTCTCGAGTTCGGCGATCCGCTTTTCCAAGCGTGGGCGCAGCGAAGGCAGTTCAACGGTCAGCCGGCGGCACAAACCGATGGCCACCTCCCATTTCTTCTGGGCTTCGGCCAGGTCGGCCGCGGCCAGGCCGGCCTTCTTGACCCACCACGGATCGGGCTGTTCGCCGTCGCGGAGATTCTTCCCGTAAAGGACATTCGTGTAATGATCCAGCGCCCGGTCGAGCAGCGCGGCCTGTTCGGCGGGCGCGCGGAGGGTCGCCTCTTTTTCGAGCACGATGCCAAGGCCGACCTCCGCCATGCTGCGGACCGCCACATCGGCGCCTGCACCGAGAGCGTTCTGATAGGCGACGGCGGCGGCAGCAAAGCGATTCGTGTCGCGGGTCGCCGTGGCCAGAGTGAGCTGGCAGTCGCCGATGCGTCCCCAGGCGCGCGGGCCGAGCGCATTGGTGGGGAAGGGTGGCGTGACGATTTTGGAGAACGCGGTGATGGCCTCGCCGTAGCGATCGAGCTTGTTGGTCGCGGCCGCGGCATCTTCGAGCAGGAACGTGTCGCCGCGGAACAGGTAAGCCTCGGCGGCGATGGAAACTGGAACGGGCGAGGTGGCGCTGTAGAGCGGGCCATTGGTGATGAGCCAGTCGAAGTGGTTGCGGGCGCTTTCGTAGCTTTGGCGGGCGAAGGCGGCGACGCCCGCCATGCGACGCGCCTGGTAGGCCAGCGCATCCGCCTGGGCGGCGGGCTGGGCGAAGAGCTTGTCCTGGAAGAGGAGTTCCGCGGTCGCGTAGTCACCCTGGTTGTAGAAGAACATGGCCGCAAGATACTGGGCGAGGGGCGCGTTGGTGCTGTCCGGGAACTGCGCCACGAAGTTGGTCAGCAGGGCCAGGGAGTTCGTGTCGGGCGTGCCCTGGTAGGTTAACTGGGCGAGTTCGAAACTGGCCTGCGCGCGCAGGCCGCGAGCCAGGTTGGTCTGGCCGCCATAATCGTGCAGCCAGGCATCGTAGGCCGAGCGTGCCGTTGGCGAGTTCTGTTCCTTCTGGAAGGTGTGGGCGATGGCCAGGCGGACTTCCGGGAGCAGGACCGAATTGGTGGCGCGTTTGACGAAGGCCTCGTAAATGGCCCGCGCTGCCTCGGGCCGGCCCTGGTGGTTGAGCGCCTGGCCGTAAAGGAGGCTGGAACCGTCGGCCAACTCGCCGGTGGGGTCCAGCTTCAGCAGTTCGCTCATCGCTGCGTCGGCGGCGCCGAAATCCTGCGCTTCAATGCCGGCACGGACGATCTGGTAAAGGGCTTGGGCCGACAGCGGGTTGCTTGGACCGGGTGCGAACGCACGGTTGGTGGCCACCGCCCAGTAGTTCGACAGCGCGTTGGGGAGGTCGTGCGCCAGGAACTGGCTGTCGGCCAGCTTGAAGCGGGCAATCGTCTGGTCGGGGCCGGACGGAAGCTGTTCGACGGCGGCCTTGAATGCCGCCAGTCCGTCGGCGAGCCGGTTGGTGCCATCCTCCCAGAAGCACCAGCCGCGGTTGAGCTGGGCCCGGCCAACAAGTCCGCTCTGGAGATAACGGGTGGCCACCAGGTCGAAATCTCCGCGAGCTTGGGCGAGGAGATTGCTGCGGGCGGCGATTTGGTCCGCGCTTGGGCTGGCCACTTTAACGGTGGAATACTGGCGCAGGCGCAATTCGCCGAGGGCCAGATGCGCATGGGCCTGCAGATCGTCCTGCGGGTGGCGGGCAATAAGGCCTTCCAACCGCTTCGCCACATCTTCCGGTTTGCTGTCGCGGAGACTGAGGGCAATGGTTTTTTGCAGTGCGAACTGCCGTCGTGCCGGCGAGAGGTCGGTGTCCAGGTTCTTTTCGTAGAGACTCAGGGCGGCATCGGCCTGGCCGAGTCGTTCGAGGATTTCGCCATTGACCATGACGGCCTCGGCCTGGAGTTCGCGAGGAACGGAATTACTGGCCTGGCTCCAGAGATTCGTCATGCTTTCCAAGGCGGCCGGCAGTTGGCCGGCCGCAAGCCGGACGCGGGCCTGCATGAAGCTTCTGCGCCAGGCCTCCGGGGGCGCCAGGGTCTGAGCCTCCAGTGGCTTCAGGGCCTCCATGACACCCGGCGGATCGTTGATGGCGAGGAGCAATTCCGCCAGCAACAGCCATCCGCGGATCGTCCAGGGGTCGGTCGGTTTGGCCCGCGCGGCGGGCTGGAAGGCCGCGGCCGGATCCCGGAGCAGCGCCACGGCACGCGCCGTCTCCCCCGCCTTGGATCGCGCGTAGGCATCGTCGTAAATCGCCTCCAAGCGGCGCGGCGAGTCGGGGAAGCGCGCCGCGACGGCGGCGAACCCTTCAGCCGCCCCCAGCAAATCGCCCTTTTCAAATCGCGCCATTGCCTGCCAGAAGGCGAACTCATCCGCGAACCGGCCCGCCGTGCCGGCGGCTTCCGCGAGCAGGGTGACGGCGTCGTCAAAGCGTTTGAGCTTGATGCAGGCCTGGGCCTGGATCAGCACGATTTCGGCGGCACGTTCCGAAGCCGGGTAGGCCCGCCGAAACTCGGCGGCGTCCCGTTCCACCGCCTCGAAAAGGCCGTCCTGGAACATCTTGACGACGCCGTCGGCGGCGCGCGTTTCGGCCGGATCGGCGGCGCGGCCGGTGATCGCGCCGAGCAGCGGGAGCAGAAGGACGAGCAGCCGCCACCATGCCGGGGCGTGTGACATACGGGGGTTCGACGTGTCCATGGCGGGGTCTATTGAGCAGCGAGTACGTGACGGAGGTAACGGCCAGTGTGGCTGCCCTCCTGCCGGGCCACCCGTTCGGGTGTGCCGGCCGCGACAATGTTCCCGCCCGCCGCGCCGCCTTCCGGGCCCAGATCAATGATCCAGTCGGCGCACTTGATCACATCGAGGTTGTGTTCGATGACCACGAGTGTGTTGCCGGCGGCGCGCAGCTTGAACAGGACTTCGAGGAGCTTGGCCACGTCATGAAAGTGCAGGCCGGTGGTCGGTTCGTCCAGCAGGTAAAGCGTGTGGCCGAGGGAACGCCGGCTGAGCTCGGTCGCCAGTTTGAGCCGCTGCGCCTCGCCACCGCTGAGCGTGGTGGCCGCCTGGCCCAGGCGGAGATAACCCAGCCCCACCTCCGCGAGCGTCAGGCACGCCTCGTGAATCGGCGGGATGGCCCGGAAGAACCCCACGGCCTCGTCCACGGTGAGGTCGAGCACGTCCGCGATGTTGAGGCCCTTGTAGGTGATCTCGAGGGTTTCGCGATTGTAACGCCGGCCGCCGCAGGTTTCGCAGGTGACGTACACCGGCGGCAGGAAGTTCATCTCGATCTTGATGAGGCCGTCTCCCTGGCACTTCTCGCAACGGCCGCCGCGGACGTTGAAGCTGAACCGGCCCGGCTCGTAGCCGCGGACCTTGGCCGAGGGCAGGCGGGCGAACAGGTCGCGGATCTGGTTGAAGATGCCGGTGTAGGTGGCGGGATTGCTGCGGGGCGTGCGGCCGATCGGCGACTGGTCCACGACGACGAGTTTGCCCAGGTATTCAATGCCGCGCAGCTCGGTGTGCGCGCCCGGCCGCTCGGTCGCGCCGGTCAACCGCCGCGCCAGCGCGCGGTGCAGGATGTCGTCCACCAGCGTGCTCTTCCCCGAACCGCTGACCCCCGTGACGCAGGTGAGGACGCCGATGGGGATGCGGGCGGTGATGTTGCGCAGGTTGTTCTCGCGCGCCCCGACAATCTCCAGCCAGCCGCGCTCGCCCACCGGGGCGCGTTTGCGGGGCACCGGGATGGTCAGCTCGTGGCGCAGATAGCGGCCGGTGAGCGAACGCGGGTTGGCCATCACCTCCGCAACGGTGCCGGCCGCGACCAGCTCGCCGCCGCGCACGCCCGCGCCGGGGCCGAGGTCGAGCACGTGGTCAGCCCGGCGGATCGTCTCCTCATCGTGCTCGACGACAATCACGGAATTGCCCAGGTCGCGCAGTCCCTCCAGCGTGCGGAGCAGCCGCTCGTTGTCACGCTGGTGCAGCCCGATGCTGGGTTCGTCGAGGATGTACAGGACGCCGACGAGCCCGGCGCCGATTTGGGTGGCCAGCCGGATGCGCTGCGCTTCACCGCCGCTCAAAGTGCCACTCTCGCGATCGAGCGTGAGGTAACCCAGGCCCACGTTGCGCAGGAAGCCGAGCCGCGCGCGAATCTCGCGGATAATGTCGCCGGCAATCCGCTGCTGGAAGTCCGTGAGCTGGAGCTGGGCGAAGAAGTCGTCCGCCGCGTCAACCGACAGCGCGCAAACGTCCATGATCGAGAGACCGGGCGGGTGCGGCGGCGTGTCGTTGGCGCCGGGCCGGGCGGCGGCGCCGCCGAGGGTGACGGCGAGGATTTCCGGCTTGAGCCGCCGGCCGCCGCAGGCATCGCAGGGCTGCATGGCCATGAAAGCCTTCAGCCGGTTGCGGGTGAATTCGCTTTCGCTCTCGGCGTACAACCGTTGCAGGTTGGGCAGCACGCCTTCGAAGGGCCGCGTTAAGCGGCCCGGCTTGCCGGCCCGCCAGAAGGTGAATTCAATCTCGGTTTCGCCCGAGCCATGCAACAGGATCCGCCTGGATTCCTCGGACAGATTCTTGAAGGGCGTCTCGAGACTGACGCTGTAATGCGCGGCCACGCCGCGGAGCAGCGACTTGTAATAAACTACCATCCGCTTGCCCCCGCGCCGCCACGGCGCGATCGCGCCCTGTTCGAGGGACCTGTCGGAATCCGGCACGACCAGGTCTTGGTCGAACACAAACTTCTGGCCCAGCCCGTGGCAGACGGGGCAGGCGCCGAACGGCGAGTTGAAGGAAAAGTGTTTCGGGGTGGGCGTGTCGTAACTCAGCCCGGTGGCCGGGCTATACATCCGGTTCGAGTGCATCGTCTCGGCCCACGGATCGTCCGTCGGGGTGTCGGGCGCCTGGGACAGCAGCAGCAGCCGGCCGGCACCCCATTTCAACGCCGTCTCCACCGAGTCGCCCAGCCGTATCCGCACGCCCGGGTCCACGACCAGGCGGTCCACGACCGCCTCAATCGTGTGTTTCTGCTTCGGTTCGAGTTTCACCCGGAGGTTGGCCGCGAGTTCGACCAGCTCGCCGTCCACGCGGGCGCGCACGAAGCCTTCGCGGGCCAGGCGTTCGATGACGTCGCGAAATTCGCCGCGTTGGTCCCGCACTACCGGGGCCAGCAGCATCACGCGTGTCCGGGCCGGCAGTCCCAGAATTTTGTCCACGATCTCGCTTGTGGTTTGCGAAGTGATCGGCTGGCCGGTGACGGGGCAGTGGGGCTGGCCGATGTGGGCGAAGAGCAGCCGCAGGTAGTCGTAGATTTCGGTGGTGGTGGCGATGAGCGATCGCGGGTTCGCCGCCGCGGAGCGTTGCTCGATGGCGATCGCCGGGGAAAGACCTTCGATGAAATCCACGTCCGGCTTTTCCATCAGATCGAGGAACTGCCGGGCGTAGGCGGAGAGCGACTCCATGTACTTGCGCTGGCCTTCGGCGAAGAGCGTGTCGAAGGCCAGCGAGGATTTGCCCGAGCCGCTGGGACCGGTCACCACCACCAGCCGGTCGCGTGGAATCGCGAGCGATAGGTTCTTGAGGTTGTGAACCCGCGCCCCGCCGATTCGGATGAATTCCTTCGCCATGCGGTCGAATTGTCGTCCATGACAATCCGGCCAGCGTAGCCGGCCACCGTTGCCTTGCAAAGCGCGGACTGCTCGCGCAATCGGCTTGACCGGGCCGCAGGCGGTTGGCTTGATGCCGGACATGGTGACCCGCCATGAATGACCGGGGTCGGCTCGACCAGGCGCTGGTTGACCGCGGCCTGTGCGGCAGTCGCGAGAAGGCCCAGCGCGCCGTCCTGGCCGGCCAGGTCCGCGTCAATGGCCAACCCGCGGGCAAGGCCAGCCAGGCGGTGCGTCCGGGCGACGCCTTGGAACTGGTGGCGGCCGAGCGTTACGTCAGCCGGGGCGGTCACAAGCTCGAACATGCCCTGCGTCACTTTGGCCTCGCGGTGACCGGCCTGACCGCGGTGGATCTGGGGGCCTCGACCGGCGGGTTTACGGATTGCCTGCTGCAACACGGGGCGGCGCGGGTGTTCGCGGTGGACGTCGGTCAGGGGCAGTTGGCCTGGAAGCTCCGGCAGGATCCGCGGGTGGTGGTGATGGAGCGCACCAACGCGCGGCACCTGACCCCCGCGCGGATGCCGTCGGGATTTGTGGCGGCGGATCTCGCGGTCGTGGATTGTTCATTCATTTCCCTGCGCCAGATTCTGCCGGCCGCTATTGCCTTGCTCGGGAAAACCGCTAAGCTCGTCGCGCTGGTCAAGCCGCAGTTCGAGGCGGGCAAGGCCGAGGCGGACCGGGGCGCGGGCGTCATCTCCGATCCGGCGGTGCATGCGCGGGTGCTGGCGGAAATCGAGCGCTTCGTGGCCGCCCGGCCCGGACTGCGCTGGCGTGGCGTGACCGAATCGCCGCTCCTCGGACCGGCGGGCAACAAGGAATTCCTGGCTTTGCTTGAAAAAGTTGACTGACAGTCTCCGGCGGGTCGGCCTCGTCGCCAACCCGGACAAGGCCTCCACCTGCGCCGTCGTGCGGCGCGCCCTTCGGCTGGTGCGTGCGGCCGGGCGCGAGGTGCGGGCCGATTCGGTCACGACTGATTTCGCCCGGCTCGACATCGCGACCTCGCCGGACATTGCCACCCTCTCCCGCCAGTGCGACCTGCTGTTGGTGCTTGGCGGCGACGGTACGATGCTGCGCGTGGCCCGGGAGGCCGCCGGCAGCCGCACGCCGATCTTCGGCGTGAACCTGGGCACGCTCGGCTTCCTGACCACGTGCGCGGTGAACCAACTGGCCGGGGCGCTCGGGCGGGTCTGGACCGGCCAGTGCCTGGTGGAATCCCGCTCGCTGATCGAGGCCCGCCGCATCGGCGCGCCGGAGCAGGTCGTCGAGCTGGCTTTGAACGATTTCGTCATCAGCCGCGGCGCCGTGCCCCGGTTGATCGAACTCGAAGTGCGCGTGGACGGGGAACTGTTGACGAGTTACCGGGGCGACGGCCTGATCATCAGTTCGCCGACCGGTTCGACCGCGTATTCCCTGGCCGCGGGCGGGGCGGTGGTCAGCCCGCAGGCGGAGGTGTTTGCCTTGACGCCGATCTGTCCGCACACGTTGTCCAATCGCTCGGTGATTGTCAGCCTCGCCTCCACGGTCGAGGTCAACCTCCGCAGCCAGCGCGTGGAGACCTACCTCGCCGCCGACGGCCAGACGCGACTCCAACTCAAGGCCGGCGACGTGATGGGTTTCCAACGGAGCCGTCACACGGCGCCGCTGGTGCGGCTGCCGGGCACGTCCTTTTTCGACACATTGCGACAGAAGATGAACTGGAGCGGTTCGCCGGTGTGAACCGCCCCGTCGCGCACGCGGGAGCGGAGAGCTCCTGTCAATGCGGGGCCGCGAGCGTCCGACGCCAGTCTTCGACCGCGGTGCGGATTTCGTCGAAGGCATGGAGCCGCGGCTGCACGAAACGCGGAGTGAACCAGGGAAAGGTGCCCACCAGATCGTTGGTCACCAGAATCTGCCCGTCGCAATCCGGTCCGGACCCGATGCCGATGGTGGGGATGGGAATCCGCAGTGTCATTTCACGGGCGACCGCGGGCTTGACCAGTTCCACTACCACCGCGAACGCGCCGGCCCCGGCAAGAAACTCGGCGTCGGCCAGCAAGGCCTCGCGTTCCGCTTCGAGTTTGCCCTTGATATGATAGCCGCCTTCCTCGCGGACATGCTGGGGCAGCATGCCGAGATGGCCAATGAAGGGAATGCCGGCCGCGCGGATGGCAAGGATTTGTCTGCCAATGGCGCGTCCGCCTTCGGCCTTGACGGCCTCGGCCCCGGCGGTCACCAGGCGTTGGGCGGTGGCGACGGCTTCCTCCGGCGTGCGATAGGTGTTGGCGGGCATGTCGGCGGCCAGAAGGGCGAGCGGCCGGGCCCGGGCCGCGGCGCGAACATGGTGTTCCATGTCCGGCAGGGTCACGAGGGTCGTGTCCGGATGGCCCAGGACCACCATTCCCAAGGAGTCGCCGACGAGGAGCAGGGGCACGCCGGCCTCGTCGAGCAGACGGGTCATCGGATAGTCATAGACGGTGAGCGACGCGATCGGGCGCCGGCCTTTCCAGGAGCGGATGATGTCCGCCGTGATCTTGCCTTCGTTCACGGGACGAACTTGGCTGCCGGCGGCCGGTCGGACAAGGGCAAACTGCGGGCGGGGGTGTTGGTAATGTCCAAATCTGGTGGGTGAGGCTCCGACGAGCCGGCTCGCGAGGACGCCCCACCGGGAAGCCGACTTCGGACCTACCGGGGGTGTTGCTTGCTGTCGGGGTGTTGGGTGGACGAGATAAAAGGGGGGTTATGGGGTCTGAGCGGCCCAGAAATCCTCGAAGCGACCGGAGAGGATGCAGCAACGGAGCGCCAGGATGGCATTGGCTCCGCGCACCGACCAATGCATC
>Ga0116116_1000334_pt1 | contig 55619 bp, 44 predicted proteins | sample June2015DPH_10_1_FD_89722 | JGI IMG/M metagenome (GOLD analysis project Ga0116116, IMG submission 89722) | Peatland microbial communities from SPRUCE experiment site at the Marcell Experimental Forest, Minnesota, USA - June2015DPH_10_150 | ecosystem: Environmental > Terrestrial > Soil > Wetlands... | reverse complement strand
TGAAGAGGAAGCTCTTGCGATACATTCGCCAGTACAACAAATCGCCCCGTATCGTGAAGTGGAAATATGCCGATCCATCGCGCCACATCAGTACACAATCAGTTGGTACAGGCCACTAGGAGCCGCATGTCCGGCAGGCCGACTTACGAGGCACTAATGGCCCGAGCGCTACCTATGGAGGGGAACTGCGCAGAATTGCGCCATCGAACCGCGCAACTTCGCACCTCAAATCGGAATGCAGGTAGATCACCGAAAGTCAGTAAGCAAAATAACATCGCTTTTTTGACTACCCCGTGTTAGCGCAAGTTGCTTACCATCCGGCGACCAATTGAAGTTGAAAATCAAATCCGATTTGAAACTGGTGATCTGTTTTGGCGGACCACCTGTCAGTTTGCGCTCCCAGATGTTGGAGACGCCATTCTTGGTTAGAGCATATTGAATGGACTGCCCTCCGGGTGCCCAACGGGGACCACTTGCGAGCGGCGGCCAGTCAAACTGGTAGATGGGAGGACCGCCCTCGAGGGGGATGACTGTCAGTTGCATTGGATTAGATGCAGAGGGAGGGACTGGGCCTTCGAGCGAAGTCTTCGGCCAAGTGATATAGGCGATCCGCTTCCCGTCCGGAGAGATCTCTACCTGAACATCCGACCAAGCCGGGGCAACCATGTCCTGAGTGAGCACTTCTGGAAGTCTCTCGCCGGAAACGGGCACCCTCACCGGAACCCAGAGGGGGCCCCGCAGATACACCACCCATTTGCCATCGGGAGAACATCTCGGGCTGAGTGCAAAGGTTTCGTCTGCCAGGCGAACGGTGTTTGAGCCATCCGCATCCATGCGCCAGATCCCGAATTTTTGGTCGCGGTAGGATGAGTACACAATATAACGTCCGTCACCACAAACAGATGGGGACCAATTCTGATGCTCGCTCGGTGTCAGCAGTGTGCTGCGTCCCCCTCCGTCTGGCTCCATGACGATCAAATTGCCTTCAGCGTTGTCATAGACAATGTTCCCGCTAGGCGTCCAAGAGAACTCCCCTATACGAGGTCCCTTCGCAGTGATCTGTCTGGCCCGTGTGACGTCTCCAGCGGGCGCAACCCACAGATCAGATGCAGTTGTCACCTCGGTATCCACAATAGCTCTGCCACCCTTGGTCAAGTCCAAGCAGCAAAGCTGGTAGTCCATCAGATCATTGGTAAGGCGCCGTGACTCCGCTTTGGGAAAGGAGATGGACCAGAGTTGGCCGCGGAATGCTTGAGTACGGTCCCCTATTGCCACCAAGACTCCACTTCCATCTGGGAGCCAACGGGGAAGGCCAATTATGTTTGGTGTGGTATAGATTTCGCGGACGGTTCCATCGCTGACTGACACAGCCCAAAGTACACCGCGAAGTCCCTTTGTATCGCCCCCATAAGTTGTCGCGGCGATTGTCGTTCCCGTAGGCGACCACGCTAGCCCCAAATAACCCTCAGAGTAAGGAACGGAGGCAAGGACCCTTTCGCCACTCCCGTCGGCCTTGGCAATCAAAACATCAAGCTTTGAATTATTAGGGCCTACTCGCAAAAAAGCAAATTGAGTGCCATCGGGGGAATAACTGTCCGTCCCGTCCACGCCATTGCGAATAAGTAGACGTGGCGTTCCGCCAAGCACTGGTATCTGGTAAAGATAGGTATTCAGCAGGTTGTTCTTTTCGGAGCGGTTGAAGTCGATATAATTGCCGTCTGGCGAGAATGTCATGCCGAAGAACTGAACTTCCTCCGGCGGCAGAATCTGGACATCGCTGCCGGTCGCCAGTTGGCGGACGTTTAGACTTTGTTTCTCACCTTCACTGAGGGCGTAGACCACATACCGCCCATCCGGGGATATAGCAACATTTACTGCGTTACCGCTCTGAGTAACCCGCGAGATCTTCATCGTTTGAAGATTCCATTCACTTCCAGGTGCCTTGAGCCTGGGCAGATAAATGGTTAGCGCACCCATCAACAGCAGGAGCCCAACCACAACCACCGCCACCACGCCTTTATGCTTTCTGGCTTCATCGAGTATGATCGCGCCACTTGAAGCTTGGCCGGACACTTGAGTCCCGGATGGTGCGGAAGATGGGGACGTGCTCGCCACTCCCGAGCGACTGGAATCCGTGTCGCGCTTCAGCCGCCTCAGATCGCTGCGGGTATCTGCAGCGTGCTGGTAGCGCAACTCGCGATCCTTCTCCAGACACTTATTGATGATATGCTCCAGTTCCGCGGGTAGTACGGGATTCAGTCGGACAGGCGCAGTCGGCTCTTTGTGCAGGATGGCGTCGAAAAGAGCGGCCGATGTGTCGCCTCGAAATGGCAGACTTCCCGTCGCCATCTCATACAGCACGGCGCCAAAGGAAAACAGGTCGGTTCGGGCATCGAGTTCTTTTCCCAGCGCTTGCTCGGGCGACATGTAAGCCACCGTGCCAAGAGCCATGCCGGGACTGGTCAGGTGCTCTTCGCTCGTCACGACTGTGGCGAGTTCAGAAGTGCCGAATCCTTCTCTCTCACGCTTTACTGTGGGTGCCAGTTTGGCCAGCCCGAAGTCGAGGATCTTCGCGTGTCCATTGTTAATGACGAAGATGTTCGCGGGCTTGATGTCACGGTGGACGATGCCTTTTGTATGGGCGGCGTCCAGGGCGTCAGCCACCTCGATGGCAACATTGACCAGTTGGTCCAGTTCCATTGGCCGACCCGCGATGATGTGCTTCAGGGTCTTGCCTTCCAGATACTCCATGGCAATAAATTGTTGGCCATCCTGCTCGCCGACATCGTAAATGGTGCAGATATTGGGGTGATTCAATGCGGAGGCGGCCTGCGCTTCGCGCCGGAAACGTTCTAGGGCAGCGGAGTCGTGAAGCATTTCGGGAGGCAGAAATTTCAGGCCCACTGCCCGATGGAGCCGAGTGTCCTCAGCTTTGTACACGACACCCATGCCGCCACCGCCGAGCTTTTCAAGGATGCGGTAGTGCGAGATGATCTGTCCGATAAGTGATGCGGATTCCGCCATCTGGCGGACATCTTAGGTTGCGTTTGAAGACAAGTCAACTAAGAGGGATAGGTTATGGGTCAAGTCCTGATTAACGCGGTAAGCGGAGAAGTGGGTAGTGGTGCGGCAGATGTCCGGCAAACCGAACAAGTTCAGGCGCGCGTGGCTTCCATCCCAACGTTTTGCGTGCGTTTGAGGGCCGCGACGAGGTCGTAGAGCGCCTGGCTGGTGCACACCTCGTAGTAATTGTGATCCGAAGGCTTGCCGATCTTCCCGTCGGGCAGTAATTCCCGCGCGCGGCCTTTGCGCAGCACGAGCAACTCGACAGACTCTCCCATGGGCACTTCGCCATAGTAGAGGCAAACTTCTTCCTTGCTCCAGGGCAGATCGAGCTTGGTGTTCAGCGTTTCCAGCGAAATCTCTTCGGCGAGCTTCTGGAAGCCTTCCTCGTTCAATTCAATGCCATTCATGTTGTAACGCACCAGGAATTCGTCGAGTTCTTCGGCGGAGGCGCCTTTCATGGCGGTGAGAAAGTGATAAACCGCGAATTGGCTTCTCTGCTTGGAGAGCATGCGCTTAGCGAGCTTCGCGCAACCCGACAGGCGGTCGGAAAGATTCAGCGCCTTCGAAATCATGATGCGCGATTCCCCGTCGGTCCAATACGTTGGCGCGGAGCCCTGAAACGCCACGCCAATGCCGATTTCCAGCGCCGGAAGCTGCGAGGAAGCCGCCGTGTCGTTGTAGGAATTGCACACGGAAAGGATTTGCCGCGAGAGCACGCAGGCCTTGGCTACGGCGCGGGCGTAGGCGACGGTGCCTTCGGTTTCAAAAATGGCCAGCACGATCGCATCGCCCTCAATAAACACTTTCTTGGCGTTGAAGCGGTCCAGCAGCCGCTTCACCGGCTCGTGGAGATTCAGGCTGAAGTGGGAAGCGGGGCTCAGTCCGCGCGCCAACAGGTCCTGCGTCATTTTGGTCGAGCCGCGCACGTCCGCCTTGATGATGACGTGAGACACCACCTGATCCTGCTCTGGCCTGGCCTCTTCCTTCAACAGGCACTCGTACAAGCGGTTGTTCATGCGCGAGAGCTCGCGGAACTTCTCCGCGGTCACCAAGTTAACGCGCTCCATGCAGGCGGAGAGGTGCTCGGCATCGCGCAAATCATGGCGCATGCGGAAAAAGTCAATGGCGAAACGCAGCACGACAGCCTGCAGCTCGTCCCGTGAATACCGGCGCATGCGGCGCGTGAGCTCCTCGAGCGGCTTCATGGTCAGGCGTTTCGCCGGAACCTGCTTGAGCATCTCCTCGACGCGCTTCCCTTCTTCGCGCGAGACCAACGCTTTGCGCAGTTGTTGCAAGTGCACGGGCGGGCAATAATCGCCGGCGATGGGCCGAATCTCATAGCTGGCCAGGATGTGCACGATCAGCTCGCGCTCCTCCAGGCGGTTAACCAACTGCGCGAGCAGATGGGCGCGCGCGGTGCAATCGCCTTCTTCCCCGAAAGAAGCGTCGAAGAGCCGCCGGGCGTTTTCCGGCTCATTCAGGTAATCGTCGATTTTTGCCTGATAATCCTTGTTCACGAAATCCACTTGCTGCTTGGCGCGATCGAGTTGCGGCGCCAATTCTTCCAGCCGCGCATGATGCACCTTGAGCCGTGTCTCGATTTCGCTGACGGAGGCGCGCATCTCACCGGGATCAGTCGAGCTAAGGAATTTGTTCAGCAGGCCATCGCCGCGTTCGAGCTTCTTCCGCAATCCTTCGCGCTGCTCTTCCAGGGCCACAACCTCGGCGCGGCGATGCTCGGCTTCGGCAAACAGGGCCTTGTAGCTGTCCACGGCAGGCGCGGAGGGTTGCTCGTGCGGAATGTTCGCTCCGGCCTCCTTCAAGAATTCGTGGAAGAGCGCGTCCATGGCCTCCTGGCGGTCCGGATCGCGCGCATAGTTGCCCAGCAAGACGTAATGTTCCATGAAGAAGAAGTCGTCCTTGCCGCCGTCCAGGAAGACCACGCGGTTCTTCAGCATTTCGTAGTACGGCGCGAACTCCTCGCCAAAGAGGGCCCGGCGCGTCTTGGCGATGACGTTTTCCTCGATATCAATAAGGATCTGGGCCACCAGTTGCCCGATCAGCCGCAGCACATCGCGCCGCGCCGACTGCATCTCCGTCAGCCGCGCCTTGATGACGTGCGCCGCCTGGCTGCGCTCAAAATACTCGCCGCGCTTCCGGACGTACTCCTTGCAATCCAGGATCACGTTGGCGAACTGGTTCTGCAGTTCGCCGGTGATGAACTTCAGGATGGCCAGGCGAAATAGCAGGTCGATTTCGATGTTCTTCTGGTGCTTGGCGCTGGTCAGCGAGCTTTGCAGCAGTTCCGTCAAGAGCTTGCGGAAGGTCGTCGAGTCCACCGGCCGGGTGTGGCGGAACTCGATGCCGGAAAGGTAGGTGTTGCTGGTGTTCTGGCGAATGAGGTCGAACAGATAGTCGCGCGCCACCTGAACGAATTTGGGGCTGAGGAAGACGTCGTGGTGGATGTTGTCCACGCCGATGGAGAGCGTCCCCATGGGCAGGGTCACGCGGTAGCTCTTGAGCTCGCCGCGCTGGCTATCCGTCACATTATTCGAGAGTTCCGTTGGCATCCGGGCCGCCTGGGCACGCTACCTTTCAACTTAGCAGTGGTATGGGCACCGGGCAAGGAAACCAAGGTACAGGGGTGGCGAGAAAGCAACGGGTAGATGGGGGGGCGGGGAGAAGAACAGAAGCCCGGCATAAGAGCTCTTCTTCATTAGGAGGCCGGGGCTTCAACCCCGGCGCAAAGGCCCATTACAAATGGGCTTTTAGCCCCTGAAGAGAGGTTTTTGGCGTTTTTTCGCAACCTGTAAATGGGGGTACGGGTGCCGGAATTGTGGTTTGGTGGCGGCGCATGAGGCCGTGAAAGCGGCGGCGAGCCGCCGCACTCCAAGGTGGCCACCGAAGCGGCGGTGCCAGCCAGGCTCAGAACTCGACGATGCGCCGCGAGTCCCCCCCAAGATGCTCCAGGCGCAGCCGAATGACGGGCCAGGGGGTCTTCAGCGGGAATTTCTCTGACCACTCCAAAATCAGTATAGCGGGCTCGGCGAACACGTCCTCCAGGCCCAATGTCTCAAAATCGTGGAAGTTTTCGATGCGGTAAAGGTCGCCATGGAAGACCCGCTTCCCGCTGCCGTACTCGTGCAGGAGAGTGAACGTGGGGCTGGTGACTTCATCTTCGGGCGCAGCGTTCAGGCCAGCCACGATGCCTTTGGTGAGCGTGGTCTTGCCGCTCCCCAGTTCCCCGGAGAGCAGTATGAGCACTGGAGCGCTCAGGCGAGCCGCAAACCGGCGTCCCCAGGCGATGGTTTCCTCCGCCGAGTGGGTGATGACCTCTTCAGGCACGCTCCTGCAGCTCCTGGAGAAGTTTGCGCCGGGCAAACGGGATGGCGTGGGCCACTTCGCCCGCCAGTATGCCGGAGGCGTCACTTTGCTGCGAGAGAAGCTCCGCGGCAAGGCCGTGCAGATACACGCCCAGGGCGAGCACGCGCAAGAAATCACGGATGCCAAATTGCGCAACGACAGCAGCCAGCAGCCCCGTCAATACATCACCAGAACCCCCCTTAGCCAGGCCGGCATTCCCGGTGGTATTGATGAAGACTTCGCCCGCCGGCGACGCCAGGACGGTGTGAAAGCCTTTCAGCACCACATGCGCATTCCACTGCCGCGCAGATTCCAAAGCCGTTTGCACGCGCTTGTCTTGGACCTGGGCACTGGAAACGCCAAGCAGTCGCGCCATTTCGCCGGGATGCGGCGTCAAGACAACATGCGCGCTCTTGCGCTTCGGCAACAGGTCCACGAAGCCCGCGAACGCGTTCAGGCCATCGGCGTCAAGCACGATGGGCAGATCGGTGTGGGCGACAGCGCTGCGCACAAATTCCTGCGTTTCCGGATGGGTGCTCAGACCCGGCCCAATCGCCAGAACGGTTTTGCCGTGCAAGGCCGCGGCGAAGCGCCCCGAACGGATGGCTTCGGCGGCAATCGTGCCAGAGGCGGTGGATGGCAGCGCCTCGGTCATGTATTCCGCCTGCGCTGCAACCACCGAGGCCAGCGCCGGCTCCGGCGTCGCCAGCGTCACGAGGCCTGCGCCGCCGCGCAGGGCTGCCTGCCCCGCCAGCACCGCCGCGCCGGTCTTGCCGACCGATCCGGCGACCAGCAGCACGTGGCCATAGGACCCTTTGTGAGCTTCCGCGGCCCGCACCAGCGGCAAACTGGCAAACTCGTCTGGCCCGGCCCAGCGCACATGCGAATTCCCGATTTCCTCGACCAGCGCCGCGGGCGAGCCAATCGAGCGCACCACCAACTGTCCGCAACACCCCGCGTCCGGCGAAATCAGTTGGCCCAGCTTTGGTGCGGTGAACGTCACCGTGAGGTGCGCGCGTACAACGGGGCCGACGGCGGCTTCCCCATCCGAGGGCAACCCCGAAGGCGTGTCCACCGCGACAATCCACGCGGGATGAGCCCCGGTAGCGTTTTGCGAGAGCCGGTTCAAATCCTCGATCGCTTGGGCTGGCAGACCGCTCGCCCCCCCGCGAATGCCTGTGCCCAGCAGCGCGTCAAAAATAACCTCCGCGGCGGCGATCTGCGGCCAGGCTTGCTCCCACTCCGCCTCGTTTTGAATGTGCGTGACTCTGCCGCCCTGATCCCGCCAGCGCGCGAAATTCTTTGCTGCATCGCCGCGCAATTCTTCCGGTTGCGCGAAAAGACAAACCTCCACGTGCTCCGCCTCTTCGCGCAGATGCCGCGCCACCACGAAGCCGTCTCCTCCGTTATTTCCCTTCCCGCAAAGCACGCAGACGCGCCCGGGCGGTTCGGTGTTCTTGTGCGTATATTGTTCGAGGAAAACTTCAGCGGCGCTTTTGCCCGCGGTCTCCATCAGCGCCAGGCCGGACACATCAAAGCGCTCCGTCGTAAGACGGTCAACCTCGCGCATTTCCGCTGCAGTCAATGCTTTCATCGGAAATTCCAGGGCTGACGCCCATTCTCTCTGCGTGCTCTACGCTAGGGCCGAACCTGTTCCGGCTTCACCTACAACATCCACCCACCGCTCACGTTCACCACCTGCCCGGTAACATACTCGGCTTCTTCGGAAGCGAAGAACGCGACGCTGGCGGCAACGTCTTCGACCGTCGGCGGCCGTCCAATCGGATAACGGGCATCGCGCAATTTACGCGCTTCTTCAATGGTCAAATCCTTCTCGTCGATGTTGGAGGGATTCACCACGTTCACGGTAATGCCGTTCTTCGCCTCTTCCAACGCCAGCGAACGCGAAAGCGCCACCACCGCCGCCTTGGCCGCCGCATACGCCGAAATCTTGGCCTGGCCGAAGGCGCGCTCCGCGCCCACAGCGCCCATATTCACGATGCGGCCCCAGCGCCCTTTGCGCATCGCGGGCAAAGCCGCGCGGCACATGTAGAACACGGTCATCACATTCGATTCGAAGACAGTGCGCCATTCGCCGGCCGAAGACTCCACCAGCGTGCCCCAGCGGAAATCGCCCACGTTGTTGACCAGAATATCCACGCGCCCAAAGCGATCCACGACGGTGCTGATAAGTTGATCGGCGCGGCCGGACTGGCTGATGTCCGTCTCCACCGCAACGCAATCGGCGCCCACCGCTTGCAGTTGACGCAGCGCCAGTTGCGCGGCGGTTTTGTTGGCACGATAGGCGATGGCGACGCGCGCGCCGTCCTGCGCCAAACGCAGCGCGATGCCCCGCCCGATTCCACGGCTACCACCTGTGACCACAGCGACCCGGTTGCGTAGCGACATTCTTCTCCCCGCAAAACCTGCCAGTATATCTGACTCCGTTGCGCTCCTCCATCCTATCTCAGCCGCCGGTGGCAGGCTAATGTGGCTTTCACGAGGATCGCGTGACAGTTCTATCTTTTTGGCATCCAGCGCAAATGCCATCTTCTCTTACAAATCCACCAGCTGCTGCTCCTGCCGATGTCACCTGTTGAGCCTGTTGGTGCCGTTTAAGGGAAAACGCATTTCTGATGCACTCATCGCAATAGGAATTGGGCTTCCGTTCGCGCAAAAACGCCGCCACTTTCTCAGCCACGGTTGTCATGGGTGCGACTCCAACTTTTTGAGTCTTTCAGCGTCGAACAATTCTGTATAGCCTAGTTGTATTGCCTTCTGCCACCAAGGGTGCAAACCATATTTGGCTTCACCTTCCCAGCAGGAGCCACAGAGGACGAGCCGGAGCCGCAAGACTTGGTAGTGCACATTCTTGCCCGGTAACACTAACGCTCCAGCACCGATAATCGGTATTGTGAGGGCCGAAATTGCGACGGACGCTGCTGTTCTATGCCAAGCCCGTTTGGATGAGATTTTCTTTCCCAGACCGAAATCCCAACTGTATAGATTGTCTGTTCTCCCACATGCATGGCATTCGTGAGGTCTCTGGTCTATAGAAAGAAGTTCCTCAACGAGCCGACGCTGCTCCTCGCTCTGGGCATTGTTAAGTTGCAGTGGCACGTTGTTCTTGGCCGATTGGTCGGGACGTACTGGCATCTCGCTATACAGTATCCCACCGCATTTGTGGCAGTATTGAGCATCTTCGGGATTTCGCGCCCCACATTTGCAGCAAAACATAGATATTCCTCATTCAGCCTTCAAGTCGGAATCGGTTGCCTCCTATTGGGATTAGCCGCATCTCCGGAGGTCTGCCTTTTAGCCAAGGTACCAGTCCCTTCTTCCGCATCCACGCCCCGATGGCAGGACTCCGGAGTTCGGGGCAGGTAGTCCAAAACGTTTTCCTGAGTTTCACTGGGATTGTCTCGCCTCCTATTTCCACAAGGACGACACCCCAAGCCTTGTCGAAGAAGTGCTCGACATTCCTTGGGCCAATCCTCAGTCCGAGAGCAACTGGCTGACGAGGTACGAATTTTCCGCTTTTCCAACCGGAGACCAACACCCACGACCTCCGCGATAGCTTGTCGAATGCTAGCACACTGGGGGAGCGTGGCGGCATGGGGCCATGACCAGGGGGAGAAGTGTGTCACCGGAGCATTTGCTGAGCGCCTTTAGGCGAACAATGGGTGGAGTTGCGAGCACACGTGAAGTGTGCGTGCAGGCTCAATGACCGTCCCGGACGCTCCGCGGGGTGACCCAGCAGGTTCGTCAGACCTGCAGTTCGCGCAGGTAGGGCACGCTTGCTTTCATCTTTTCCAGGTCCATTTCGACAAAGTAATTCTTTACGCCGCCCGTCTTCGCCGCCGTAAAGATTTTCTTCCAATCCAGGTCGTCCTTCCCCACCGCCACCTCTTTCTTGGTTTTTGCCGACCAGCCCTGTACGTGCATGGAAAAGAAGCGCCCAGGATACTTCATGAAATACTCTGCAGCGACGAACCCGTGGCTGATTGTGGAAACCTGGAACTGGAACTTCACCAGCTTCGCATCGAGAAGTTCCAGCAAAATGTCATACGTCCGCTTGCCGCCAACCATCGTCATCTCAAATTCCTCATTGTGAAGACCCTGCTGAATCCCAGCCTTGGCCGACTGCTCGCCCATTTTGTTGTATTCCTCGGCCGCTCGCTTCACATCATCCAACGTCGGCTTCTCCGGCCCCTCGAGGCTTGGCACGATCATTTGCGTTAGCCCGACATCTTTCGCCCACGCAATTCGTGCGCCCAGATTCTTCCGGAGTTCCTCGATGCCGAAGTGCGAACTCACGCAACTCACGCCTGCATCGCTCAGAATTTTCCTGAGCTCTGCTCCCTTGTACTTGGCGAGCCCGGCGAACCCCGAATCGGCGTAGCCCACCGGAGAGCACAGCTCGATCGTCTGAAATCCCGCTGCGGCAAGCTGCTTGATCGTGCCGGGAAAGTCCTTGGCGATCATCTCCCTGACCGGCCACGTCTGGCATCCAATGGGCATGCCCAACGGATTGCCGCGAAGCTCCAATGCGCCCGCGCCAAGTAAGCCGGCCACGGCTGCCTGTGCCGCTGCATTTTTGCAAAACTCTCTTCTCGAAATCGCTGACATTAACGCCTCCTTGCCCGCCTTCGCGAAAAAAATCATCTTCGCTCAAGCGGGCGTTTGCATTATAGATTCGTTCAAATTCTTGCCACCGTACCGCGCTGAAATTTTCGCTAGAGTTCCCACCCGCTTCGGCGCTCCGGGCGCACGTACTTCTGTGCGAGCTCGGAGTTAACGACCTTCAGGTTGCCGCGATCCCAGTTGAGTTTCTCGCCCAAGCGAGTCGCGACATTTCCCAGCAGCAAGCTCTCCGTAACGAGGCCCGAAAACTCGAAATTCCCTCCGGGCTTCTCTTTGCCACCCTTGCAGGCATCCAGCCATTCCCGCTCGTTGCCGGGCGATCTCGGCAGCGTTTTGGGCGGCTGTTTGTAGCTATTCATCTTCGCGTCGGGAATGAGCTTTGGATGGCCGCCATTGAACGCGCAGAGAATCTTGCCGCGGTCTCCCACGAACAGGAGCCCTTCGTCTTCCTCTTCGCCTTCCCCCTTCAGGGGACGCCCTTCTTCCAATTCCTCCGGACGTGGTGGCTTCAGACCCCCGTCATACCAGGTGAATTTCACGGGCGGCATGTCGCCGCGCGACGCGAAGTGGTAGCGAACGATCGTGGCCAGCGGGTAAGTTTCTTCGTAGCGCTCCGTGGAACTTGCCTCCACGCTCACGGGCGCCTCCAGCTTCAGGACGCGAAAAATGGTGTCGAAGCTATAGGAACCCATATCGCCCAAAGAGCCGCAACCGAAGTCGTACCACCCGCGCCACACAAAAGGCAAGTAAGCGTGATTGAAAGAACGCTGCGGCGCCGGCCCCAGCCACAGGTCCCAATCCAAGCCCGCGGGCACGGCTTCGGCTTCCTTTGGGCGCTCGATACCTTGCGGCCAGTAAGGTCGGCTCGACCAGTTCATCACTTCTCGCACCGGCCCAATGGCGTCATCCCAAATCCATTCGCAGAGTTGGCGCGTGGCTTCGGATGCTTGGTTACCCACGGCAATCTGAGTTGCCACCCCAGTTTCCCTAGCGATTTCGGCGAGGCGCCGCGCCTCGTAGATGGTGTGCGTCAACGGCTTCTGGCAAAAGACGTGTTTGCGCTTCTTCATCGCCGCCGCAGACACGGCCGCATGCAGATTGTCCGTGGTACACACAACAACGGCGTCGAGGTCCTTCTGCTTCTCCAGTAGCTCGCGGAAGTCGCTGTACGCCGAACAGCCACGAGACTGGCTAGAGCGCTGCTGCGTGCCGTTATAGGCATCCACGATTTTTCGGCAAGGTTCGCGGCCTGCCACGCCGCTCGTCACGCTGAGTGAATGGGTCAACGCGATGGGTTGGTCGGGGCTGAGCCAGTCCCAGCCGCTGTCGACGCCGAGCAACTTGCGGACGGACTTGCAGAACTCGTGTGTGTCCCATTGCGGGTAATTCGCGCCGGATTGATTGGGGTCGCAAACCGCCACGCCCTGTACGTCGGGTTCGCGCAAAAAGTGCAGCATGACGCGCAAACCCTGCGCGCCCACGCCGATGAACGCAATATTGATCTTGTCGCTGGGCGGAACATACCCTGTGCCGCCCAACACCCGGCGCGGCACGATCGAAAAACCAATGGCCGCTGCCGCCGTTTGCCCTATGAACTTGCGCCGCGAAACCTTGCCCTCTAGATTGCTGCGTGACCCAAGCCGATTCTTCATTGGCCCTCCCTAACCGCAGCGCACACGGATTCCACGAGTTTGGCTGCGATCCGCATTTTGCGTTGAATCACCACGACCCTGACTAACTCCATACTGTAAACGAAATAGTGGCCGGCGTGTGCAAAAGTTGGAGGTTCCATGGCTCGCGGCCAGCTGCGAGCGAAGGACGGCGTACCCGGAGATAATCCCGTTTCCTGATCAGCTACCCAGGCGGGCAACAATGACCGTCATATCGTCCGCCTGCTCGGGGCTCCCGGACCATTCTTCCGCCGTGGTCATCAGAGATTCGGCGATGCGCCGCGGAGAGGCATGGCGGACGCGTTGCGCCGCCGCCTCCAAACGCGAGACCCCGAATTCCTCGCCATACGCATTCTCGGGCTCCACGAGACCGTCACTGTAACCAATCAGCACGCTCTCCGGCGGCACCTGCACGATGCCTTCCACATAATGGTAGTCCTCCACGATGCCAAGCACGATTCCACCCTTATCCAGGTGAATGGATTTGCCGTCGGAGAGGCAGAAACCGGGCAAGTGTCCCGCATTGGTGTAGCGCAGCGTGCGCGTGGAAGTATCAAACACGGCGACGAGAAAGGTGGCGAAGCGATCATCCCCGGTGTTGCGCACCAAATGCTTATTCAGGCGCGCCACAAGTTCCGCGGTGCTCAGGGTTTCGCTGCCGGGCACCAGCAACTGGCTGCGCAACGCCGCTTGCAAGCTGGCCATCAGAAGAGCCGCGGAAATTCCCTTCCCCGAAATATCGGCGATGGCAATGGCCACGTGCGTGGGACTCAGTTGGATGAAATCGTAATAGTCGCCGCTGACGCTGCGCGCGGCGCGGCAGATGGCCTCGATTTCGACGCCTGCAACGTGCGGCAGGTTGCGCGGGAAAAGCTGGTCCTGCACTTCCCGCGCGATGGAAATTTCGTTTTCCAGGCGCTGCAGTTGCTTCTGCTCGTTAATCAGATTGGTGATCGAACTCGTCATGGAGTTGAACGAGTCGCCCAGCGCGCCGAGCTGGTCCTTGCGCTCGACGCTAACGCGATAGCTAAAATTGCCTTCCTGGACGAACTGCGTGGCGCGATAGAGTTCGGAAATCGTGCGCGTGATGGCCCGCGTGAGAACAATGCCGATGATCAAAGCCGCGAGCTCCAGAAGGAGGAAGCCCATGGAAATCAGGATGAGCGTGGTCACCTTGGAGAGACTGAACTCGCCGACCAACCCGAAAATGCGGTGATTCAACTGCGAGATGCGCGCTTCGTAGGAAGCGAATACAGGATGAGTACGCTCCACAACGCCGTCCGCGGAGATGTGACTGACCTCCAGGATGGACAGGTCGTCCACCACGGGATCCGTCCAGGAAGCGGCGGGGGGGATAGAGCGCTTATGCGTCGTGACGCGGCCGATCACGCGGTACTTCTCCGTGCCGATGGTGACGTCACTCCCGGTGCTGCCATCGTTCACGCGGTGCAGCAGTAGCATGTTGAAAGGGCCCAGGTCGGTGGCAACGCTCTCCAGAAATTCCGCGGTCACCGGCACGCTCAGTTCTAGAATCTGCTGGCCACGCGGTGAATCCACTTCCTTCATGCTTGCCAGCCGCAATTGATTCTCGGTTTGTACCAGGCCCGCGTACGATCGCGCCTTTGGCCCGGCGAATTTTCGGAAATAGTCTTCGGGTACATGAAAGTTCACGATCAAACCCGGCAGGGTCTTGCCTTCCGCAACTTCAAGCTGCGCAGCAAGGGACTCTTCCAATGTCTTCTGGTTCATCGAAGCAGGCAGGGTCTCTTCGGCGGCGGCGATGTACGCGGCAGAATCGGCCAGCAAGTCCACGCGGCGGTGGATTTCCTCGTGAAGCATATAGGAGCCAACTTGCGCATAGATAATCCGCCTAGCGCGGCCGGCCAGGATGACCAGGAGGAGTATGGGCACAACGGCGATGAATACGTAAGCGACGATTAAGCGATTGCGCAGGCTCCACAGGAGTTCCTGGCGCCAGCGGCTCCAGGCGCGGTACGCGAGATAGAACAACGCCAGCAGCGCCAGGAATCGCAAGAAACGCATCGCCGCGTCGCCTTGCAGAGGGTTGCCGGACCAGCCGGCCCAAATCCCCAGAAGGACCACAGCCACAGCGGTCCAATCGAGCTTCGCGAGGCTCTTCCAGAAGGAATTCCGGTGGTTTCCTTTTCCGTTCATGAGCGGAGAGACAGCACACCCACTTTAACCGATTCGCCGCGGGACGACGAGTCTGCTGTCTCCTGTTTCTGGACCATCCAGCGCAACGATCTGCTTGTCCGGCCGGGAATCCCGTCCCGAAGCTATCTGCCTCGCAGTTCGGGGTTGCGCACGCGGCTGTGTTTAACGCTGTAGGTAAAGTAGATGACCATCCCGATCACCAGCCAAACGATCAAGCGCAGCCACGTCAACCCTTTCAGGCCCGCCATGAGCCCCAGCGAGACGATGATGCCCAGGATGGGCACGACCGGCACCCACGGTGTCCGGAATGGGCGCTTCAGATCCGGCCGGCGCACGCGCAGGATCCACACTCCCGCACAAACGATTACGAACGCCAGCAACGTGCCAATGCTGACCAGTTGCCCGAGGTCGCCAATCGGCACGAGCGCCGCCACGATGGCCACGCACAAGCCGACGATCGCGGTTGACTTCCACGGCGTCCGGAACCGGGGATGGATGTCCCCCGCCCACTTCCAAAGCAATCCATCATGGGCCATGGAATAAAAGACCCGCGATTGGCCCAACAGCATCACCAGCATGACAGTGCTCAGTCCGGCCAGGGCACCGGCGTTGACAACGTAACTCCCCCATTTTACCCCGGTCTCCCGAATGGCCAGCGAGACAGGCGCGCCAATATTCAAACGCGAATAATGGACCGTGGCCGTCAGAAGTCCGGAAACAATGAGGTACAGCACCGTACAGACCGCCAGTGAACCAAGGATGCCGACGGGCATGTCCTTCTGAGGATTGCGGGCCTCTTGCGCCGCCGTCGACACAGCGTCAAAGCCGATGTACGCGAAGAATACAACTCCTGCTCCCCGCAATATCCCTGACCATCCGTAGGCCCCAAATGACCCGGCGTTCGGCGGTATAAACACGCTCCAATTCGCGTGCGCGACAGCTGCATGCCGGGAAACGAAAACTGCCGCGACGGCGATAAAGGTCACCACCGCCGTGAGTTTCACAAACACGATCGTGGTATTGAAATTTGCGGACTCCTTGATTCCCACGATCAGAATTGTTGTCACAGCCAGCACCGCCAGAAACGCCACCAAGTTGAAGCTGGACGTTGCGTGCGGAAGACTCAGCACTTGCGCGCTCGTGAGGCTGGTGGTAGCCACCGGAACCCACCGGCCGTCCAAAAACACCCAATGCGCCCCCGGCACGTCGCAAATCTGAGGCGGCAGGTTGATGCCATAGTCCTGCAGAAAGGCCACCAGTGTGCTGCTCCAGCCGCTGGCCACGGTCGCCGCACCAAAAGCGTATTCCAGGATCAGGTCCCATCCGATGATCCACGCAACGATCTCCCCCAGCGTCGCATAACCGTATGTATAGGCGGACCCGGCGATAGGAATCAGCGAAGCGAACTCCGCATAACAAAGCCCCGCAAAGGCGCAGCCCACACCCGCAAGCACGTAGGACAACATGATGGCCGGGCCTGCATACAGAGAGGCTGCCGATCCCGTCAGCACGAAAATGCCCGCACCGATTATTGCTCCAATCCCCAGCGTGATCAGATTGACGGGGCCCAGAGCACGCTTCAGGCTGTGTTCACCCGTTTCACCAGCCTCGTTCATCAGGGTGTCCAGCGATTTCTTTGCAAACAAGGGGTTGCCCATGCAACTCCTCCTTCTGTTTGTGCGTTCGAATCTTCCGTTCGACTACGCTTGCCGCCGCGACCACAGCCAGTACACCGGCACGCCCAGCAGCACAATCGCCATGCCCAGCCCCGCGGTTTGTGTCTGGTACAACAGGAGAACCACCATGATCCCCGTGGCCGCCACAATATACAACAGCGGCAGCACAGGATAACCAAATGCTTTGTAGGGACGTTCCGTCTCCGGGCGCTTCCAGCGCAGCAGGAAAATCCCGCCAATGGTGAGCACATAGAAAAGCAACGCGGCAAAAACAACATAATCGAGAAGATTGCTGTAAAGATTGCCGTAAGTGCCGTCCGGTTTGCGCGTGCGCAGCAGGATCAGGACCACGATCCAGATTCCCTGAAACACCAACGCCGTTCCCGGAACGCCCTTATTGTTGAGCTTCCCCGTGGCGCGGAAAAACAGGCCATCCTTGGCCATGGCGTAGGCCACTCGCGAGCCCGCCAGTATCAGCCCGTTGTTGCAGCCAAAAGTGGAAACGATAATGGCTACGGCCATTATCCAGGCGCCTTGCACTCCAAAAATGGCGGCGAGCGCGGCGGTAGCCACGCGATCATCACGCGCCGTTTGAATCCCCTGCAACGGCAGAGCGCAGAGATACGCGAGATTGGAGAGGAGATACAGCGTCATCACGATGACCGTACCGATGGCCATGGAGAGGGCCACGTCGCGCTTCGGGTTTTTCACTTCCGCGGCTGTAAACCCGATGTTGTTCCAGGCGTCCGCGGAAAATAACGAACCTACCTGGGCGACAGCCAAGGCAAGAAGCAGCCCGTACCAGCCGCTGGCAGCGGTAACTGTCGGCACTAGCGAGCGCAGGAAGTTGGCGCCTGGCTCAATGGGTTGCGCGCCGCGAATCGCCCAGAGATGCGAAAAATTGTTTGCGATCGCCGAAGCGTTGCGCGCAACAAACACGCACAAGACAATCAGGCCGAGCAGCGACAGCATCTTCGCCGAAGTGAACACATTCTGAATCCACTTGCCCAGTTTCACGCCACGCGTATTCAGAAACGTCAGGAAGATAATCATCAGCACGCCAACCAACTGCTGCACGGACAGGCTGACGGCGAACGACGAACCCAGATTAATCGGCCGAATCACCCAAGTTTGCGGAGAGATGGCGGGAAGGAAAACGCCGAGATAGCGGGCAAAGGCGACGGCTACAGCGGCAATGGTCCCCGTCTGAATCACCAGAAAGAGCGTCCAGCCGTAGAGGAAGCCCCACAGGGGCGAGTAGGCCTCGCGCAAATAAATGTATTGCCCGCCCGCGTGCGGGAACAGCGCGGCCAACTCGCCAAAGGAGAGCGCGGCGGCAATCGTCAGCAGCCCCGTGAGGATCCAGGTGAGCAGCAATCCGCCGGCGGAACCGGTCACACGCGAGATTTCCGCCGCCACAATAAAGATGCCGGATCCGATCATGGACCCGACCACGATCATTGTTCCATCGAACAGGCCGATGGCGCGCACGAATCCGTGTTCATCCCTGGCGATTTGCCGGGGGGAAGCAGTCGTGGAATCAGCCATGCGTTGCATTCCTCACTGGGACGCCGCCGCTATCTCCCCTTTACGCCATGGCAGAGGGCGCACACCCGAATCGGTTAATTCTTGTGCCGTGTCCCCAGCGGATTCCGGCATGATTGCAGCGTCTAATATCACATCAAGCCGGGGCATCACAAGGCGCATGGCGCTCTATTTTCCGTTGTTATTCAGATATCTCTCGATGAAATGGGTGTCGAACTTGCCCGCGGCAAAGTCCGCATCGCCAAGAATGCGCAGGTGCATCGGAATGGAGGTCTTGATCCCCTCGATGACGAACATCTCCAAGGCGCGCCTCATGCGCGCGAGGGCTTCGCCGCGGTCGCGGCCCTTGACGATGAGTTTGGCTACCAGCGAATCGTAATAAGGCGGAATCACCGCGTCCGAATACGCCGCGGAATCCACGCGCACCCCGGTTCCGCCGGGCGCCTGAAACGTCGTGATGCGTCCCGCGGAGGGCACAAACGTATCAGGGTCTTCCGCATTGATGCGGCATTCGATGGAATGCCCGCTGAAGTGCATTTCGCCGACGGCGTCTTCGATTTTCTCGCCCGCCGCCACGCGAATTTGCGCTTTCACCAGATCCACCCCGGTGACCATTTCCGTGACCGGATGTTCCACCTGGATGCGCGTGTTCATTTCGATGAAGTACGTGGCGCCATCATTGTCCATCAAAAACTCGATCGTGCCGGCATTGGTGTAGCCGATGAACTCGAGCGCCTTCACCACTTTGGCGCCGATTTCTTTCCGGCGCTTCGCGTCCATCGCCGGTGAAGGCGTTTCTTCGATCAGCTTCTGGTGCCGCCTCTGAATGGTGCATTCCCGCTCGCCCAGATGAATTACCTTGCCGTGCTGGTCGCCGAGGACCTGGAATTCGATATGGCGCGGGTGCTGCAGATACTTTTCCATGTACACGTCGGGAGTGCCAAAGGCTTGCTGCGCTTCGCTTCGGGCGGTCTGGTAAGCCGCGAGCAACTCCTCCTTCGCGCGGACCATGCGCATGCCGCGCCCGCCACCGCCTGCCGCCGCCTTCAGGATCAGCGGAAAGCCGATGCGCTGCGCTTCCTTGCCGAGTTGCTCTTCGCCCTCGACGACGCCATCGCTGCCGGGAATGGTAGCCAGTCCCGCCGCTTTCATTTCGCGCCGCGCGCGGTCCTTCTCTCCCATCATCTCGATGACTTCGGGCTTGGGGCCGATGAAGGTAATTTCCGAAGCCTCGCAGACCTTGGCAAAATTGGCGTTTTCGGAGAGAAAACCGTAGCCCGGATGAACGGCGTCCACGTTGGTGATTTCCGCGGCGCTGATGACCTGGGGGATGTTCAGATAGCTTTCGCTGCTGCGCGCCGGGCCGATGCACACGGCTTCGTCCGCGAATCGCACGTGCAGCGCGTTGCGGTCGGCCTCCGAGTACACCGCCACGGTCGCAATTCCCAGTTCCTTGCAGGCGCAGATGACCCGCAGGGCGATTTCCCCGCGGTTGGCGACAAGAATTTTCTGGAACATAGGCGCGTGGGCCGGCTACCGTTTCCGGCTGGGTCGAATCCCGAACAGCGGCTGCCCGTATTCCACGGGCTGCCCGTTTTCCGCAAAGATGCGCAGGACTTCCCCGCTCACTTCAGACTCAATTTCGTTCATCAGCTTCATGGCTTCAATGATGCATAGAGTCTGCCCGGAATCCACATGATTGCCGATTTTCACGAAAGGCTCAGCGCCGGGGCTTGGCGATGCATAAAAGGTGCCCACAATCGGCGACTTCACCAGGTGCAATTCCTCGCCACCTTGCACTTCCGCATCGCTTCCGCCGGCCGGTCCGGCTTCATCGGGTGGCGCCAGAGCGGAGGGCACAATGATCTCCGCGGCGGGTCTTGGCAGAGCAGGCGCCAGGTTCGCGCTGGGCTTCCTCAGCCGGATCTTTAGGTCGCCCCGTGAGTACTCGAATTCCTCGAGGTTGTGCTCGTTCATGAACCGGAGCAATTGTTCAATCTGCCCGATTTCAGGATTTGCAAACGACGGACTACGACTCGCTTTCGACGGCTTTTTCCGTTTCATGCCTTTTTCAGATTTCGATGAGATCCCGTTTTACGCGGGTTAGTACTTCGTTCCCTGTCGCGCGCACCGCTACGTCGTCTTCGATGCGTAGGCCCCCGACTCCTTCGACATACACGCCCGGCTCTATGGTAATCACATTTCCGGCTTGGAGTCGAACCTGCTGGCCCCGGGCGACGCGCGGTTCCTCGTGCACTTCCAAGCCCAGGCCGTGGCCCGTGCTGTGCACACAATGCTCTTCCAGCCCGGCCGTTTTCAGGACTTTCCGCGCGGCGGAATCCACTTCACCGCAGGTAATTCCTGCTTCCACTGCAGCCACGCCGGCCGCCTGCGCTTCGCGCACCGCCTCGTACCACTCGCGGATGCGTCTGGGCGCCCGGCCAAGATACACCGTGCGCGTCATATCGCTGCAATAGTGGCCGAGTATAACACCCAGGTCGAGCACCACCAACTCATTTTTCCTCAGTTTCTTGGCGGTTGGCCGCGCGTGGGGGAGAGCGGAGCGCTTCCCGGACGCCACAATCGTCTCGAACGACGGCCCGCTCGCCCCATGCCGGCGCATTTGGTACTCCAGTTCCGCCGCGAGCTCGCTTTCGCGCACGCCGGGGCACACCAGCCCGAGCACGCTCTCGAACACTTCGCCCACCAGAGCGGCCGCCTTTCGCATTTGTGCCAGTTCCTGCGCATCTTTGCGCGTGCGCAGGCCTTCGGGGATGCCTCCAGCCTCTATCGTCCGGCATTTCGCTCCCGCAGCCTTCCGCAGCGCATGCCATTGCCCCAGCGACAATTGGAAAGGGTCAAAGCCGACGCGTCGCAACCCCCGCTGCCTCAGCCATTCCCCCAGCGCCGGATACAGTCCGCCCTTCTGTAAAACCACCCGGATTCCCCGCGCTTCTTCCTTAGCCTGCACCGTGAAGCGGCCGTCGGTGACCAGCGTGGCCCTGTCGAGTTCAACGACTAGGGCGCCGGATTCACCAGTGAATCCCGTCAGATAGAACCAGTTGGCGGGATGCGTGACGATCAGGCTATCCAAGCCTCGCTGGCGCAGCGCGCTGGCCACCTGGCGACGTCTTTGGGAATGATTTGCGCTCATAAAAAAGAATCGAGGAGACTCACGCCTCCTCGATCCCAGTGTACCCGAATGTTTGTCTGCCTGACCGAGTTCGCCTGCGACTCTTCCTGGACATTATCCAGGGATGATTCGTGGCGTCAGGAAGAACAGGAGTTCCTGCGACTGAACGCTGATGTTGGTGCGCTTGAACAGCCGCCCGATCAAGGGCAAGCTGCCCACGATCGGCACCTCGGTGATGTCCGTCTGCTGCTGGGTGACGATGATGCCGCCGATGACCACCGTGCCGCCGTCTGCCACAAGCACCTTGGTCTCCGCGGACTGCGTATCGAGTGCCGGAATTCCCTGCACGCGAGGGATACCGTTGTCGATCTGCGTGTTTTCCACCAGCACATCCATGAACACCGTGCCTTCGGCGGTAATCTGCGGAGTAACTTCGAGCTTCAGCACCGCGTCGATGTATTGCACCGAAATGGTGTTGTTGATGGTCGTCTGAATTGGAATCTTGGTACCTTGCTTCACCGTCGCCTTTTCGTTGTTCTGCGTGATTACTTTTGGCTTGGACAGCAATTTGCCCACGCCCTTGGCTTCCGCGGCGGTGATGAAGAAGTCCACCGCGAAATTCGGAGACCGGTGGCCAAAGTAAAAGCCGCTGGTCGGAACGCCCGCGCCGAGGTTCACGTTATAGGGAAGGCCGGGGAGAGTGCTGCCGCTGCTGGCGGTTGGTGTGCCGATCAGCGGCGGCTGCGGTATGCCCGTTGTCGTCACCGGGCTGACACCCACGCTAGCCGGACCGCCGAAGACGGTGCGCCCGCTGGTGGTGGTTCCCGCCATGCCCCACTGCACGCCGATATCCCGGGAGAAGGAGCGGGAAGCGGAGATGACCCGCGCTTCGATTTCGACCTGTTGAGACTTGCGGTCCAACTGGCGAATCAGGTTGTCAATGGTCGGGATAACGGACGGAATGTCACGGATGATCAGTTGGTTCGAGCGGTCATCGGAGAAAATGTCGCCGCGGGATGAGAGGAATTTCTTGAGTGTAGCCACCATCGTCGCCGCCTTGGCGTAGCTGAGCACGCGCGTTACGGTCACCGGTGCAACCGCTTCCGCTTGCGCTTTTTCCAGGTCGCGTTGTGTTTCCGCTTCGTTCTTCAACGTCGCGCGCGTAGCCACGCGCAGAACGTTTCCGTTGAGTTGCTTGTCCAGACCGTTGTTCTGCAACACCAAGTCCAGCGCCTGATCCCACGGTACTTCGTCCAACACGATCGTCAGCGTGCCCTTCACGTTGGGATCCAACACCACGTTCAACCCGCTGATCTCGTGGATCAACCGGAAGAAGTCCTTCAGGTCCACGTCCTTCAGGTTTACCGAAATCGGTTCACCCGTGTAATGTGCCGCCGGGGCCGCCAAGGGCGACGCCGTCGTCTGAGAAGACGCTACGGTGGTGGCGGCGTTGCTCGCCTGCTGCGCCGCCTGCTGTGCTGCCTGTTGCGTGTTTCCTGCCGGGGGCGCCGGCTCGGACTTCTCCTTCAGCGATGCCAGAACGATAGAGGGCTGGGTCAGTTCGTTTGGCAAGCCAAAGCGAGGAGCCGGTTCTTTCAAAGCCTTGGCATGGTGCGGGCTCGCAAGCGGCGCGCTCGGCGCATAGGATATCTTTTGCGGCGTCTTTTCCACCGACGTGGACGTCACTGGCGCCACCAACTTCCCGTCCGCGGGCGCATTCTGCGCCTGGAAGTAAATCACGATCGCCGCGCCCTCGTGCGCGATCTGGTAGGGCGCTGAGGCCGTCAGGTCAATCACGATGCGCGCCACGTCCGGACGGAATTGTGCCATCCGCACGTCACGCACCGGCGCCGCCACCCCAGGTATGGAGCTCTTCTGCACGCCCATGCGCGCCCCGGCGAAGTCCAACACCAATCGCTCCGGGTTCTGCATCCGCGCCGCACGGACATCCAGGCGTCCCGCTCCTTCGACGCGAACGGCCGCGCGCTGCGTGTCCTGCGTAAGGGCGACGCTTGAAATCACTGCGGCGCTTGAGGGCGCAGCAGTGGCATCCTGTCCGCGAAGGGTAGCCGAGCTTGCGCCCAGCGCCACTGTCGCCAGTATCAGGCAGCCAAATCGAAAGGCCGGCCAGTTCGTCTTCATTGCTGTTCTCCTGCACTGGAGTAAATTCTCTTATTCACTTGCCGCTCCACGGGCTTCCCAAATGCGTCTTTCCCCATTTCGTGGAACGACACGTTATCCATGGCTATCTTTTCCACCCGTCCGTCGTACAACTGGTCGCCTTCCCGCAAGAAGTAGGTACGTGCCTGCGGATTGGTGACCACTGCGATCATCCCGTTTGGCGCACGCACGATTCCATCGAGCCGCAGCGAGGAAACCTGCAATCCCGCTTTGCCTGGAGGCAGATTCTTCGCCGCGTCGGCTGCCGCTTTATCGCGGCCCACCAGGGATTCGAACGGATCGCGGCGCGCCACTTTCTCTTCGGCCGGGGCCGCGCCCTCGGCAGGAGCCGCCGCCTTCTTGACGCTGGTCTTCTGCGCCTTTGGAGCAGGCTTCGCGGCAGGCTTGGCTACAGCAGGCTTGGCTGCGGCAGGCTTGCTGGCCGGTTTGGCCGCCGCTTTTGCGGCTGGCGCCGGTTTGGTCTGGGCGAACAGGCCGTTTCCGGCCGCCGCCATCAGCATCCCGATAACTAGTATGATCGCTCGACGCATGGCTCGCTCATTCCTGCTCACGGTTTTTTCACAGGTGGAGTTGATCCCTTCGCTCCACCCGCTCCCGGAGCCGTATCAGCCGGCTTCGTGAAATACGTTGTGACGATAAAAGTTCCGCTTACCGTTGTGCCCGGGCGTATGGGGTACTTCACACCATGCGACCCCGCGGCATCGTCAAATTGCAGGTCCCCGACATTGATAATCCGGGACAACCGGCTCAGCCGCCCGAAGAAATCCAGGATATTAAAGTACGGCCCATCGACCTGCACATCGAACGGCATGTCGTAGTGGATTTCCCGCGCCACGATCGCCTGCGACGTCAGCCGCCGCAATTGCACGTTCGACGCGCTCGCCGCACCTTGCAACAGGCGGATGAATTCGTCCACTTCCTTCTCTTCCGGCACGATCGTCTTCAACGTGTCCAGTTGCTTGTTCAGCGCGTCCATCTGCTGCTTCAGTTCCCCATAACGCTGCTTGTAAACCTGGAGTTGTGTCACTTCCTGGTTCAGCTTTTGCCGCGCCTGCACCGCCGTGTCGTAATCGGCGCGCTCCTGCGCCACTGGAGAACCCGGCACATACAAACCCGCCAGAACCAGAATCACCGCGATGGCCAGGGCCACCAGCCCCTGCATGATCACCGACATGTCTCGGAAAGGATTTGCCATGATCTTCCCTTATCCTTTCTTCGCCGGTGCGCTTTTGGGCGCACTCTGCCCAGGCGCGCTCGCTGGCTTGGCCAGCGGCGCGGTGCCCGCGGGCCCGTTGGGCGCGATCTCTGCGCTAATTGAGAAAGTAAAGGTCTGGATAGCGGTGTTTTTCTCGTCCTGCTTCGATTCCTTAATCTCGACCTTCTGGAAGTAGCCGGAGCGCTTCAGCGCGGTGATGAAGTTCGCCACGGAATTGATCGAAGCCGCCGCCCCTTCCAGGTTTATTGTGGTGCCTTTCTTCGTCATGGACACGAGCCAGAGGTTCTCTGCGCGCGAAACCGTGTTCGCTACCTGGTCCAGCAATTCCTGCCCGCCGGTGCGGTCGCGCTGCAGCTGCTCGATGGTGGCGACCCGCTGCTGCAGCACCGTCTTCTGCTTTTCGAAGGACTCCACTTGCACCTTGATCTGTTCCAACTCCGTCTTCTGGGCCCGTAGCTGCTTGATGCGGTTGTTCTCATCATTCAGCTGCGTCTGCCAGGAGTGGTAGAAGTAAAACAGGAAGAGACCGCCCAACAGCACGCCTGCGCCGATGAACACCAGCGGCAGGGCCGCCCCGGTGTCTACCGGCCGTCGTGCGGTTTTCGGCCGCGTTTGTCCCAATAAGTTTATGCGGATCATGGCTAGTCGAAGCTCCTCAATGCCAGTCCCACCGCGACAACCAACTTTGGCGCCAATTCCCGGATCTGATCCTCACTGTGTTTCCCAGGATTGATCAGCACTTTCCGGAAGGGATTCAACTCCTCCACCGGCATGGCAAATTCTTCTCTCAACAGATCCACCAGCCCGGGCACCCGCGCCGTCCCACCCGCGACCATAATGCGCTGTATATTCTCGCCGCTGGCGGTGGCCCGGAAGAAGTCAAAGGTCTTCTGAATTTCCAGCGTCAGAATGTCGGAGACGCTGCGCAGAATCTGGCTCTTCTGCTCGTCGGTCACGCTGGGCAGCGTGTCGCCCTTCTTCAGGCGTTCCGCGTCATCGAAGCTCAGATCCAGCTCTTTTTGCAGGGCGTCGGTGTACTGGTTGCCGCCTACGCTGACGTCGCGCGTAAACAACGGCACTCCCCCGCGGACGATATTGATGTTCATGACGCTAGCCCCGATGTTCAGCAGCGCTACTGTCTGCCCCGCATCGGGCTCGTAGTTCACTTCGAAGCAGTTCTGCAAGCCGAACGCGTCGATATCCACGACCACCGGCGTCTTGCCTGCCTGCGCCAGCACGTTGGTGTGGTTCAGAATCTTGTCCTTCTTTACCGCCACCAGCAGTACGTCCATCTGGGAGTCCATTGCTTCCAGCAGCTGATAGCTTAAATTCACGTCGGCGATGTCGAAGGGAATGTGCTGGCTGGCTTCGGAAGGGATCCGGTCGTACAGCTCTTCTTCGGTCATCAGCGGCAGGGGAACCCTCTTTACGATCACCGAATGTCCGGAAACCGAAGTGGCCACGTTCTTGGTCTTGATGTGTTCGGTGTCGAAGATTTTTGTGATCGCGTTGGCCACCTGCGGTGCATCCATAATCGCTCCGTCCACCACGGTGTCCTGCGCCAGCGCTTCCATCCCGAAACTCACGAGCTCGTACCCGGCCTTGGTCGTCTTCAACTCCACGGCCTTGATCGAACTGGAGCCAATATCCAGTCCCACGAGCTGCTTTGCTTTCTTACCCCCGAGTAACCACATATCGCGGCCTCTTTCCCTCACGCCTGAGCGAGCTTAGCGGCGCCTTGCCACCACTTGGCTCATCTTGCGTTCCATCCAGCGGTCCAGGATCGTCTTCCTTAGTTTCCAACGATTGCCTAGTTTAAACGCAGGTATTTCGCCCTCTGTGATGTACCGGTACAGAGTATCAGGACTAATCCCCAAATACTGGGAGGCCTGCCGTACGTTCATCACTTCGCGCGATTCGCTCACGAGGAACGTCCACCCTATTTCTATCACGCCCTTCAAGCGGCGTGCGCCGCACCCCTCACTTCGAGCAATAATAATCCCGCCGGTGCGGCCTGTGTGAACTTTATGTCATTGAGACCCATCGGCCGTCAAGCGTTTCTCGCCTGTAGTTGTCCTAACAATGTCGTGAATCATGGGTAGTTGACCTGGTATTGTAGGCAGGTCATCCAAAATGTAGGGCTGCATAGCTATCAGTACCACAATAGATTGTATTTCTCCCCGTCTCCCACCCTGTCCCGCGGGACGGTTATCCTTTGCATGCAATCAACCGGCAAACACCCGGTTTCATAGGCCTTTCGCGGGCTCCCCTCGCTCACTTCCGCTTTTCCAAAGCAAAGAACGCCCGCGCTCGGCTCCCCCGGGCCACAATCTGCGGGCTTCCATCTCGCAGGTTACTCCTCCACAAACTAAACCAAGTTTTGCGCGCGCGTGGCGGGCTAAATCCCCAGACTCTTCCAGATCCCTTCTACCCGCGCCTTCGTTTTCTCATCCATCAAGATTTCGTCCGGCCAGGGGCGCGTAAAGCCCTCGCTGGCCCACTTGCGCGTCGCGTCGATGCCCATCTTCGACCCGAAATCCTGCATGCGCGCGGCGTGGTCCAGCGTGTCCATGGGCCCCAGCATAAACTGCACATCGCGCTCCGGATCGATAGCGCAGAGCGCCTTCCACACCACCTCGCGATAGTCGTGTACGTTCACGTCGTGATCCACCACCACGATCACCTTGGTGAACATCGCCTGCCCCAGCGACCAGATCGCGTTCATCACTTTGCGCGCGTGCCCGGGAAACGACTTGCGGATGGCCACGATCATGAGGTTGTGCACAATTCCTTCCGCGGGCAACGACACGTCCACAATTTCCGGGTGCGTCATCTTCATTAGCGGCAGGAACACCCGCTCAATCGCATAGCCCATGAAGAAGTCTTCCTGCGGCGGCGGTCCCACCACGGTCGTCAGATAAATCGCATCTTTGCAGTGCGTCACGCACTCCACGTGGAACACCGGGTATTCCCCTTCCAGCGAATAAAATCCCGTGTGATCGCCGAAGGGTCCCTCCGTGCGCATCTCGCTGAGGTTGACGTAGCCTTCCAAAACGATCTCCGCGTTGGCCGGAACTTCCAGTTCATTCGTTTCGCAAGGCACCAGTTCCACTGGTTCCCTTTTCAGGAAGCCGCTGAACATCATTTCGTCCAGGTCCGGTGGAATCGGCAGAATCCCGCCAAGCGTGGTGGCAGGATCGGCGCCAATCGCAACGCTCACCGGAATACGCCCCTCGGGATTTTTCGCACGCGCCCGCCGGAAATGTTCCGCACCATGTTTTTGCGTCTGCCAGTGCATGCCCGTGGTGCGCTCGTCGTACACCTGCATGCGGTACATCCCCACGTTGCGCTTCCCGGTTTCCGGATTCTTTGTGAACACCAGCGGAAACGTGATGAAGCGCCCGCCATCCTGCGGCCAGCACTTCAGGATCGGAAAATGCAGCAAGTTAACGTCATTGCCCTTGCGCACCACTTCTTTGCACGCGGCGTCCTTCACGCTCCTCGGAAAAAACGACCCCAGTTCCGCCAGCTTCGGCAGCAGCTTCAATTTGTCGAAGAGCCCCTGCGGCGTCTGCATATCCAGGAACCCGCGGATGCGCGCGGCCACGTCTTCCAGCTTTTCCACCTCGAGCGCCAGCTCCATCCGGCGAACGCTGCCGAAAGCGTTGATCAGCAGTGGGTACCTGGAACCTTTGGGTTTTTCAAAAAGAAGCGCAGGCCCGAGCCCGGCAGGGGTCGGCCGATCATGAGTGGTCCCGGCTGCAGCGTTGTCCTTGTTTCTCTTCTCCGGAACATCCTCTCCGTGCAAGGCCTCCCGCCGTAACCGCTGCACCACTTCCGCAATCTCCAGCACCGGATCGACTTCCGCCTTCACGCGGCGCAGTTCGCCCTCGTTCTCCAGTTTCCGCACAAATTCCCGCAAATCGCGATACGCCACTTCATTCCTCCTGGGAATCGTTCCAACAGGCGCCCAAGCGCTCACACTACCACGCCCCCGCCGAGCGCGCAAAAACTCTCGCGCCCTCGAATCCCCTCGAGCGGCTCGAGTCTTCTGAACCGCACGGCTGGCATCTTCTTCAACTTAATCGGGCAAAAGGAAAAATCGCGGGCAGCCCACCATTTTTGCGAACCGTTCATTTGCGCAGCAGCCAAAGCAATGTGACAATATCTCCATGCCAAAATCACATTTTTCTGCACTGTCTCTCTTCGCGGCCGGTATTTTCCTCACCGGCCATGCCGCGGCGCAGCAGACCCCGGCGTCCACTACACAACAATCTCCCGCCGCAACGCCAACTCCCGCGGCAAAGACGCAGACGCCTCCCGCGGCCAAGAAGCCCGCGACAACTCCCGCTGCCAAGACATCCGCGCCGCTCACCCTGACCACGCCGAAAGACAAGACCAGCTACGCCATCGGCATGAGCGTTGGCAAGAACATCGCTAGGGGCGTACATGAACAGTCCCTGGACATCGATCAGGCCATTCTCCTTCGCGGCATGAAGGACGAGCTGGCCGGCGGTAAAACGCTTCTAACCGACGAAGAAGTGAACGCCGTCTTGACGGAACTCCAGAAGGAAGCGCGCCTGAAGCAGGAGGAGATGCGCAAGAAGCAGGAAGAATTGGCCAAGGCCCAGGGCGAAGTGAACAAAAAGCAAGGTGACGCGTTCCTTGCGGAGAACAAAACCAAGGAAGGCGTCGTGACGCTTCCCAGCGGCTTGCAGTACAAGATCCTGCAGCAGGGCACGGGCCCCAAGCCCACTGCCAGCGACACCGTCGTCTGCAATTATCGCGGCACCCTACTCGACGGAAAAGAGTTCGACAGTTCCTACAAGCGCGGCCAGCCAGCAACCTTTCCGCTGGGTGGAGTGATCAAGGGGTGGACGGAAGCGCTGCAGCTTATGCCCGTCGGCTCCAAATGGCAGCTCTTCCTGCCGCCCGACCTCGCCTATGGCGAGCGCAGCATGGGTCCCGACATTACTCCCAACTCAACGCTCATCTTTGAAGTGGAGCTTGTCTCCATCAAGCCTCCGGAAAAGCCCGCTGAGAAGCCTGCCGCCCAGCCCGTCGCCAATCCCGGGGACAAGCCAGCAGCCAATCCGGCCGCCAAGCCAGCCGATAAGCCCAACACGCCAGACGCGTCCACCGAAAAACCCAAGCCGTAACGCAGCAGCGCGTTTGCTCATGTAGGGGCCGGGCTTAAGCCCGGCCCACCTATTACTCTGTGTTGTCATCCCCAGCGTAGCGACCCGATTTTCTCTTTCGCGCCGCTTTCTGGCGCGTCGGGTCGCGGAGTCGAGGGATCTCTCCGAAGGGCGCCCCTCACTCAAAGCGAAGGCCACCTCTTCGCTTCCCATCACAACCCGGTTCCTTTCGGAAATGTTATCCTGCCTCGGGAACCGGAGCTCTTGGTCCACGCGTGCCCATCCCGAAAGCCACCTTATGCGAACTCTCAACCTCCCCATTGACCTGTCTACCGCTTCAGGGTTCAGCCTAAGAAGGGAGGGATGATCACTGTTACCCAACTCGCGCGACGTTGCGGTCTTAGCCGCAGCACGGTGCTCTACTACGAATCGGTCCGGGTGCTGAAGCCCCCGTTGCGGACTTCGTCGAACTACCGTGCGTACAGCGAAAAAGACGTGGCGCGCCTCGAGCAGGTTTGCGTTTACCGCAACGCCGGCCTGGGGCTCGCTGACATCCGTGCGATTCTGGAGCGCCCCGAAAGTGACGCGTCCGGCATCTTAAAGCGCCGTCTGGTGGAATTGAACGCGGAGATTCAAGCCCTTCGCGGCCACCAGCGCGCCATCCTGAAGCTGTTGCAGCACAAATTCTCTTTCGGGAGGAAGAAAGTGATCACTAAGGAAAAGTGGGTTGCCATCATGAAGGCGTCGGGATTCAGCGAGGCCGATATGCACAAGTGGCACGCTGAATTCGAGCGTTCCGCACCGGAAGAGCACCAGGAATTCCTGGCGTTCCTCCATATCCCCAAAGACGAGATCCGCTCGATCCGCGAGTGGAGCAAGAAAGAACACAGCGCCTGAACTGGATAACGAGTACGGAGCGCCACTTGTACGCTCCGTACCCTTCGCCCGCGAGCAAGCGCTCGCAACTCTCTATCCTAATGTGCGCTGGCCCACACTTGGTAAATGACCACGACAATCATGAACAGCAGATAGATTCGCAGGGACCACATCACGAATTTCTCCGGCCCTTTCAGGTGGCGCCTGGGAATCAAGTGCTTTTTCAGCCCGGCGAGTTGTTCCGGCTCGAGCGACGTCAAAACCATTTCCTGATCGGAGGAGGTGACCACACTCTGTCCTTTCTCTTTCGGGGTCATGCTTTGGTCCTCCTATTTCCCGCCTATAAACGCGAAGACATTCGGCGCAATCACGCTGATGCCGAAGAGCAGGCCTGCCGATGTCAGAAATACAACGACGCAGGTAGCGAGCATGTTCGCCCACGTCGGACTCACAAGATCGCCCATCACTTCCCGGTCGTTCGCAAGCATGAACAGGAACACCAGCGCGGGCGGCATCGCCAGCACCGCGACCACGTTTACCAGCAGAACCACATAAACGAGTGGCAGCCCGGGGATTAAGACGATTGCTCCGGCGGTCGCCGCGCACAGGAACAACACGGAGTAGAAAGACTTTCCTTGCGTCACAGGAAGGTTCAAGCTATGAGGCCTGTGGACTACCTCTCCGAACGCATAGGCGGAGGAAATGGAAATCGTCACGGACGCAACCATCCCGGCTTCCACGATGCCCAGTGCGAACAATGCCGCGCCGAATCGCCCGATCAGCGGCTGCAGCGCTTGCGCGAACTCGGCTCCCTGAAAGTTCTCGGCAGTCATGTGGTGAGCGAATAATGGCGCTGTTGCAATGATGGTTGCGACCGCCGCCGCCGCGGCCAAAGCAGCCCCCACTACCGTATCGATTCGGCCAAGATGGATGTCTTTTCTGGTGAGTCCCTTGTCAACCGTTGCGCTCTGCTGAAAGAAAAGCATCCAGGGAGTCACGGTTGCGCCAATGTCAGCCAGCACGATGATCAGGGTGTCTTGGCTCAAACCGCCGGGGAGCGGCTTCCAGGTGATGAGCGCGCTGCCGACAGAGTGCCAGTGCGGGTGCGTGAGCAGCGCCACGGGAATGAAAATCAGATTGAATACGGCGATGGCCAGCAGGGTTCGTTCCCAGGTCCAATAACGGTGCATCGCTACGGCCGCGCACAAGAACACAAGCGCGCTGAGGACCGCAGCCCACGGAGGCACGCCAAAAAACCCCAGGCCGGCGCGGATGGCAATAAACTCGGTGATTAGCGTCAGGAAGTTGCCGATGCCCAGGTCGATCATGGAGAACCAGCCCCAAAACGGCCCAAAGCGGTCAAAGATCAGTTCCGCGTGGCCGCGGTGCGTGGCGGAACCCAGGCGCATGGTCATCTCTTGTACGACGATGGCCATGCAAAATGTGAGCATGACGAAGGGAATGAAGAATCCAATTCCAAACCGTGCGCCCGTCGCGGCGTAGGAAATCATGCTGGGGCCGTCGTTCTCTCCAAGCATGACGAGGATTCCGGGTCCCACGAGCAGCCACAGCAGACGGAACTTCGAGAAGGGGCCCCGCTGGGCGCGCGCCGCGGACACGCGCACCCGGTCGTGAGCACGGTCAACGTCCTCGTGGGTGATAACGACGTCTTGTTGGTTGACGCGTTGCTGCGTCAACCTGGACAGGGGCCCTAAGTTCACAAGCGGTTCCCTCGCCTCGCGCGGAAAGTACTACCGTATCCCCGCGCAATAAAGCGCAGTATACCAGATTTTATTAACTGGGATTAACAACAATTCGGTTAGTGCTTTCGCGCTACCCAGATCTTCTCGGCCGCCGGAGAACCCAGCGCGATGCGCTTGCTTGCTACCTTCAGAATGGCGGTCCCATCGTAGTTCCGGGATTCCACTTTCAGATGAGTGCCCGGACGGATTCCTCTTTCTTCCAGGAATTCCAGTAGCTTGCGGTCCCGTTCGTATACGCTGAACACACGGTAGGTTAAGCCCGCCTCGGCTTCGCTGAGCAAGCGCTGGCCCTTCTTTCGCCGCTGCTTGGGGCTCATGACGGCCAGACCGTTCCCGTGAGGACAGGTTTCTTTGTATCCCAGCATCGCGACGAGCTTCTTCTCAAATGCCGGAGACACGGCATGCTCTAGACGCTCGGCTTCCTCGTGAACTTCATACCATCCCATGCCGAATATCTCGAAGAGCATGCGCTCGATCAGGTGATGGCGAAGAATGGTACGCTCCGCCACCTTCCGTCCTTCGGCAGTCAGTTGAATGCTGCCTCTCTCCAGGGTGACCAGACCGTCTCTTCTCAGCCGCTTCAGGGCCGCGGTTACCGCCGGGGGTGTCACGGAAAGCCAATGGGCCAGCAGCGCGGGGATCACGGTCTTCCCTTCCGCCTCAGCCTCGGCAATGGCCTTGAGATAATTTTCCTTGGAAATGGTGATCATCATGACTTCGACGCGTAACCTGTCTCTTTCAATACTTTACCACCAATCTCCAAGCGGCTGGCCCGGTCTCCTCACCGTCATCCCGAGCGGAGCGACCCGATTCTTTCTTTCGCGCCGCAGTCTGGCGCGTCGGGTCGCGTAGTCGAGGGATCTCTCCGTCCTCCTGGTGTTCGGCTGGACGTGCAATCTGTGTGTCACGTGCAGGAACGAGAATGTCGGCGCGCCGACAATTATACTTAACTGAGTAGTTAACGTAGTGGAAGAAAACAAAAGAGTTGCAGGACAACGCATTTTGCAGGTGGCACCCCCACCCCCCTGTTTTTGCGTATGTACGGGAATAATTGGACTTTCGGGCGAATCGCTCGGATGTGCGGGAATAGTGAGACTTAGCGGCGCGCGCGTATGTGCCCTTCGCGAAAGCCGCTCTGGGCAAGCGGGAATGATGGGACTTACAGGCGCATTTTTGGATGGGCAACAATCTACTAGTGTGCTGTCCCGTAAGTTCCTTACAGTTCTTTTTTGGAGACTGGTGCTTCAGGTCCAGGGCAACTTCCGACCGCTCAACAGGTCTTTGGCCCCTGAAGGAAAAATGCATTGGTCAGTTATTTCCGGGACACCACACTAGACACACAAAGCGTGCAATTCTTTTCCTCGCCGGGACAGCACTACTGCTATCGAATTGTGTTGTGGGAATCGCAAATGTGCCAAACAGTAGGGTCGGCACCAAAATAGAAATCACAGAACTCCGTTTTATACGTGACCCCATAACTGTCGGTATAACTAGCGATTCCAATAATGTACAACGTGATCTCCCCGGTTTTCAGCAGTGGAAATTCAGTCTCGGATATAGAAACAGGTTGGTCTGTAGTGAGGAAATAGGTTTTAGTTGGAGCAACATCTTGACCAGCATCCAGCTTCTTGAGGTCCGTAATTTCCTTCCTGATTTTTTCATCTACAATTCGGAGTGTTGCAAATTGCCCCTGAATAAAGGAGATGTACTCCTTGCGAGCGTTCCGTCGTTCCTCCAGGCTGAGTTTCGCAAGTAGTTTGGCTCTGTAAGGTACAAGCCTGATACCAGTCGCTACTTGAATGGCTGGAGTCTTGCCAATGTTTTTGAGGACGACGTTCACTTGTATCGGTTGATCGGCAGTTGGTGGATGCCCCAAGAACAAAGGGAAGCCTTCAACCACAACCATATATGGCCTTTGGTCGATGATAAAAGACTTCTCAGAGGACTTGAGAGTAGCATCGGCAGTATCGGCAGCACTTTTAGCAGCAACCGCACTGTCATGAGCGGCGTTGGCAGCTTTTTTGGTTTCGCGGTACATCAGATACGTGAGACAGGCATAGACAATGAGACCGAGCAGACCGAGCACTTCAACGACAAACGTCGCCACTTGAAGGCGCTTTTGGCACTTCTTATAGGATTTCTTTTTGTTGGTTGGAGCTGGTGGAAAATTAGATTTAAGTGGTATGGCGTTCAAATATTTGTCTTGGGAATCTGTCCCTTTATCATTGGTGTTATCTTGTGGGTGTACGGAATCATTCATATTTTGGAATGGAGCACGCAGTTTTGACCACAACCAAGCCAAAAACTCGGAAACCGAAGCCTGAATACCTCGAAGGTACTGAAGCGCGTGAGAACTTCGAGAAGACGATGAGAGGTCTTTTTCGTGTTCCAAAGGCCGACTCCAAGAAGCGTAAGAAAGGCAAGGATTAGGCGGCTTTACGTCCCCGTCCCTGCCGTTTCGTGGTGTACGGTATCGGTTCCTTTGCCAGTTAGTTCTTGATAGGCAAAGAAACCCGAAGGTGGAAAGTGGGCCACCTGGAACAAATGTACCGCCGCTTCGCCAAAAAATGAAGTGAACTCAAGGATGGCGGGTGGCCGGCAGGTTGAAGTTGCGAAGAGCTCTGGGTGCCGCACCCTTGTGAATTTCTAGGGTGCGGCTTTTGACTTATGTTCTAGCGCCGCCAGTCCCCTCGTCGCAGTTCCGACCCTTATACCTCACAATGTCTATTGACAATTAGTAAATAGTGTGGTACCATTTGTCGTGAATACTCGGCACAAGCCCGCCCGGAGTCCACAGCTCCCCAGCACACGCACTCTCTGCACCAACAGTGCGCATCGATATCAAAAGAGAGATATCAGCGATCAGCGACCAGCGATCAGGAGGCAAGAGAGAAGCAGATCCCTCCACTCCGCGGCCCGACGCGCCATAAGGCGGCGCGGAAGAGAAAATCGGGCCGCTTCGGTCCCTTCGGCTTCGCTCAGGGCAGGCGGGATGACAGAGGTGGAAGGCGGGATGACGGAGGGGAGAAGAGCGGCCCGCCTCAGAAGGCGACCCCTACACAAACCATGAACTGTCAACTGTGGACTGCGAGCTATCGCCCCGCCTTTCCGCGCGATCCGCAAAAGCGGCGGCGAGCCGCCGCACTCCAAGAGCGCCCGTCCCAAAAGGCCGCGCTCGGGTTGCGCGCAACTCCCTTCCCTTCTATCCTGAATCCTCCACTGCTATGAAGCGCATCTACCTGGATCACAACGCCACCACGCCCGTCGAGCCGTCTGTGCTTGAGGCGATGCTGCCCTATTTCTCTGGTGAGTTTGGCAACGCCTCCTCGATCCACACTTTTGGCCAGCGGGCGCGGGCGGCGGTGGAAACGGCGCGGGAGCAATTGGCGGCGCTGCTTAATGCCCGGCCGCAGGAGATTGTGTTCACCAGCGGCGGCACGGAATCGGACAATCACGCCATTTTCGGGGTGGTTGCCGAGGCCTCGCGTTCCCTCACCTCTACCGAGCCAGCCCCGCACATCATTACCTCCCCAATTGAACACGAAGCGGTGCTCAACACCTGCCAGGCGCTCGAAAAGCAAGGCGTCGCGGTCAGCTATCTTCCGGTGGACCGCGCAGGCTTGCTCGACCCGGAAGCGGTGCGGCAAGCGATACGTCCGGAGACGATCCTGATCACGCTGATGCACGCCAACAACGAGCTCGGCACGGTGCAGCCGCTGGCGGAGATTGGGCGCATCGCCGCGGAGGCCGACGTCTATTTCCATACGGACGCGGTGCAATCCGTGGGCAAGATTCCCGTTGACGTGAAGGCGCTGCAACTCGATCTGCTTTCCCTTTCCGGGCACAAGTTCTACGCGCCGAAAGGCGTTGGCGCCCTCTTCATTGAGGGCGGCACGCGGCTGCGGCAATTTTTCTATGGCGGGCATCACCAGCGCGGATTCCGCCCGGGCACGGAGAATGTGCCGGGGATCGTGGGACTTGGCAAAGCCGCGGAACTCGCGCGGCTTTCCTTGCAAAGTGATGCTTCGCGAATCGCTTCCCTGCGCGACCTCCTGGAGCAAGGGCTGCTGGCGCGCATTCCGGATGCGCAAGCAAATGCGGCGAGCGCGCCACGCACGCCCAACACCAGCAACATCACGTTTCCGGGAATCGAAGGCGAGGCGCTGATCATCGCGCTCGATTTGAAGGGGCTCGCGTGCTCCACGGGAGCGGCGTGCTCCTCGGGCGCGGTCGAACCCTCTCACGTGCTCACGGCCATCGGCCTCTCTGCTCCCGACGCGCGGGCGACGATTCGGTTTAGCCTGGGAAGGCACACCAGCGAAGAGGAAATTGACGCCGCACTGGAAATCGTCCCTGCGGCGGTGGCGCAACTTCGCCAGCTCTCGCCCACTTACCGCCGCGAGGTGCCGGCGTAGATGTGGGGAGGGGGAGATACGTTAGACTCGATCGTGGCTCACACGTTGCGGAAACGCGAAAAAGACTTTCTTCAGGGGCTAAAGCCCATTGGTTTTTTGGTGGCTTTACGCCGGGGCTGAAGCCTCGGCCTCCTGAAGAGAGGAGTTTTCCCGCAAGCTGTGAAGCCGTGCCCTGACGCGAAGGGCAGGTAGTCACGTAGACTCTGAAGCCCAATGCAATTTGCAGGCTTTATGTCAGGGCTGAAGCCCTGACCCCCTAAAGAGAAGTGCAACGAATCGGGAGACACAACACTAGTTAAGAAATGTCCACGGAAGTGCAACTCGACAGTTTGCCGGCGGCCAATGAGCTGCAGCCCGGACTTGTGGCCGTGGCCATGTCGGGTGGCGTGGACTCCTCCACGGTAGCCGCCGTGCTGCTGCGGCAAGGGCGGCCCATCGTGGGGCTGACGATGCAGCTATGGAATCAGCGGCGCTTGCCCGAATTGCAGGGAGATGGCCCGGCGCAGCACCGCTGCTGCTCGCTCGATGATGTGTACGACGCCAAGCGCGTGGCGCAGCACCTCAGCTTTCCGCACTATGTGGTGAATTTCGAGGAGCAGTTTGAAGAGCGCGTGGTGCGCCCCTTCGTGCAGCAGTACCTTGCGGGGCGCACGCCCATTGCCTGCACGAATTGCAATACCGACGTGAAGTTCGAGCCGCTTCTGCGGATGGCGCGGCAAATCGGGGCGGAACGCCTGGCCACGGGTCACTACGCGCGCATCCGCAGAAATGAACGCACGGGACGTTACGAATTGCTGCGCGCGCACGACGATTCCAAGGATCAATCGTATTTCCTGTGGGGCCTGACGCAGGAGCAGCTTGCGCGCAGCGAATTTCCGCTGGGCGAACTGACCAAGGAAGAGGTGCGCGCGCTGGCACGCGAGGTGCATTTGCCGGTGGCGGAAAAGCCGGAGAGCATGGAGCTGTGCTTTGTGCCTAACGGGAATTATGTGCAATTCATCCACGCCTATTCGCGCGAACGCGGCGCACCGATCCACGACGCGGCGGGCGATATTGTGACCGAAGATGGCACGGTGATTGGCCGTCACACCGGCGTGCACAATTACACAATTGGGCAGCGCAAGGGCCTGGGCTTCGCGGCGGGAAAGCCCGTTTATGTTCTGGCCATTGAACCGGAGAAAAATCGCATCGTCGTGGGCGAGGATGAAGCCCTGCGCACCAGTACATTTGAAATCAAAGGCGTGAACTGGATTTCCATCGAGGCGCCGGCCGCGCCCTTGCGCGCACTCGCAAAGATTCGCCACAAGCACGAACCCGCTGAGGCAACCGTGGAAGCATTGCCAGGCCAGCGCGCGCGTATCACCTTCGATGCGCCGCAACGCGCCATCACGCCGGGGCAGGCAGCCGTCGTTTATGACGGCGAAGTTGTTTTAGCCGGCGGCTGGATCAAATAAAAAAACGGCGCGAACTTTGCGTTTCGCGCCGCTGGAAATTCCTCGAGGAAATTTGGCAAACGAGGATTTTTCAGATAAACAATTCGTCTTCCTGTTCCTTTGTTTCGCGCACGGGTTCCGGATCGCGCCGCGAGCGCAGAACATCCAGGCCAATCTTGATGCCCTGCACCAGCGCCGACATTTTGTGCACCGGCCCCCAAAATGTCCGCCTCACTTGCGTGCCGGCATCCTCAACGGCTTCGAGTGTTCCCGTCAGAATGCGATCCACGCGAACCAACTGCCCACGCAGACGGTCGGTAGCTTCACCGACGACACGATCCAATCTCAGGGCCTGCCCGCGCGCAAGATACACAATTTGCGAAGCATCCTCGACGAGATTGGCAATCTTCGGCTGCGTGTCGTCCAGAAGGATCTGCGTGCGCGTGAGGATGGGTCCCATACGCGAGTGCAAATCGTTCACCACGCGATTGATGGATTCCGTGGTGCGCTTCAACTGCAGGAACAATGCGATCAGGATGCCAACCTGAACGACAAGAGCAATCGCAGCAACAATGCTGAAGAATTCCATCCAGAATTGCATACACACCCCGCCCTCTCCGCGAGTTCCGCGGGAAATCCCCTGGGTACGGCGAACGGCCCGTCAGGACTTCGTTTCGCGCAGAAAAGCTTCGCGCCCGGCATCAACGGCCGCGGCAATCGAATCGCGCTTGCGAGCGGCAACATCCTTGCCGCGCTCGATCAGGTCATCGGCGCGATCACGCAATTCCTTCGCCTTTTTCTGGGCAAATTCGCGGCCTTCATCGGCGCGCTTGGTCAGGTATTCGCGAGTCTCTTCGCCAGATTTGGGAGCAAAGAGCACTCCCAGCAACGCTCCTACGCCGAGACCTACGAGAAAATAGGAAACCTTGGAACCCACGTTGTCAGCCATGGAAACCTCCAAGGCAACCGTAGCATAGGGAAGCAGCTGCCGCAACACGTCGTAACCAGTATAGATGAGTTAAAAGGTTAGGCGGTTCCATTGGGGGGCTTGAAATGCCGCAGAATCTTCTCCGCACTTTTCTTTGAAACGACATGGCTTAGCTCATCCATCGTGGCGCGCTGGAGGTTGGCGATACTGCCGTAGCGCTGCAACAGGAGCTGGGTAGTACGCGGGCCGATCCCGGGAATCTCGAGGAGGGCACTTTTCGTCTGGCGGGCACCGCGGCGCTGCCGGTGAAAAGTGACCGCGAAACGGTGGGTCTCGTCGCGAACCTGCTGGATGAGGTGAAGAACCGGGGAGTGACGATCCAGGGTGATGGGGTCATTTTCCTGGCCGAGAACGTATAGGATTTCTTCCTGCTTGGCGATGCTGGCCATGGGCTGGTTGATGATTTGCAGGGCTTCCAGTGCTTGTGCCGCAGCGTGGAGTTGGCCAAGGCCGCCGTCGATGAGAATGAGACCGGGGAAGGGCTTTTTTTCTTCCTGCAAACGGCGATAGCGGCGCGTGAGCGTTTCGTACATGCTGGCGAAATCGTCGTTTTGCGCACGAGGACGTCCGGCGGGCGTTTCATCGCCGCGAATGATGAACTTGCGATAGTCCGATTTCTTCATGCGGCCATTCTCCCAGACGACCATGGAAGCCACGGTATCCGTTCCCTGAATGTGGGAAATATCGAAGCTCTCGATGCGCTTGGGATCATCGGGCAGATTTAGCGTGTTCTGAAGCGCTTCGGTAATGGCTCTGGATGTTGGCTTCAGAACGCGGAAGCGCTGCTCGAAGGAATGCTTGGCGTTGCTTTCGACGAGATCGAGGAACGCGCGCTTGCTGCCCCGCATCGGCGTGTGGATTTCCACTTTGTGGCCCGCGCGCTCGGAGAGAGTGTCTTCGAGCAAGGCGCGGTCTTCAAAATCGATGGGGACGTGAACCATTTTTGGCAAGTATTCCGCGTCGAGATACAACTGCTTGAGAAGCGAGGGCACAAATTCATGGGGATCAAACGCTTCCAGTTCCTCCCAATAAAACTCGCGGCGGTCAACGACGCGGCCTCCGCGCAGGTGAAATAGGTTCGCGGCAACGAGCGGCGGTTCCGCGTAATAGGCCAGAACGTCGGTGTCGTCGCCTTGCGCGGAGGCGATGCGCTGGCGCTCTTCGATATCTTCGACAGTGCGCAGAAGATCGCGGTAGGAGGCGGCTTCCTCGAAGTGCTCCTGTCCGGCGGCGGCCATCATGCGCTCTTCGATGCTTTTCATGAGGTCGTGGCGACGGCCATCAAGAAACATGCGGACATCGCGGACAGCTTCAGCGTAGCGGGCGTCGGTGGTAAGGCCGGCGACACAAGGTCCGAGGCAGCGGTGAATGTAGTACTGCAGGCAGGGGCGGGGATGATTCTTGGTGAGATCGACGAAGCACGAGGGAACAAGAAAGCGCTTGTGAACGAAATGCAGGATGCGGCGAGCGAGGCTGGAAGGAAAGTAGGGGCCGAAATAGAGCGAGCCGTCTTTCTTGACGCGGCGAGTGAAATAGACGCGGGGATATTTTTCAGACAGCGTGAGCTTGATATAGAGATAGGTTTTGTCGTCGCGAAGGACGACGTTGAACTTGGGTTTGTACTGCTTGATGAAATTGTGCTCGAGGGCGAGAGCTTCGCGCTCGTTGGCGACGACGATGGTTTCCAGATCGGCGATTTCACGAGCAAGAGAGCCAGTTTTGGCGTCGGCCCAGCGCGACTCCAGGAAATAGGAGCGCACGCGGTTGCGCAGGGAGCGCGCTTTACCGACATAGACGACCGTGCCACCGGCGTCCTTGAAGAGGTACACGCCAGGCATTTCGGGGAGCAGAGCGGCTTTTTCGCGGGGTTCCATGCGGATGGAAGTGCGGCGCAAGTTCGGCCGCAATGTTTATTTTACGGCCAGTGGCGGCGCAATGCGAACCGGGGACGGCTGAGAGCGTGGCGAGATCGTCCGGAGTGGCGTTGAGCCCGTGGACCGCGGGCGGAAACGCCGCCGGCGGCGGAGTCGTATATACTGAGGACTGCCGCATGCTGCGGCATCACTCCCTGAGAAAAGAGGAATCCCTACGTGAAAGCAAATCTTGTATTGCGGCTGGCGTGCGTTGCGCTGCTGTCTACGGCGCTGGTATGCCCCGCCGTGCGTTCCGACGAAGGAATGTGGACCTTTGATAATCCTCCTCTGAAGCAACTGCAGGAAAAATACAATTTCACCCCGAGCCAGCAGTGGCTGGATCATTTGCGCCTGGCGAGCGTGCGCTTGAATGACGGCGGTTCGGGATCATTTGTCAGCGCGCATGGGTTGCTGCTGACGAATCATCACGTGGCGCGCGGGCAACTGCAAAAGAACTCCACCGCGGAACACGATTACATCCGCGACGGCTTCTATGCGGCGACGCCGGAGCAGGAGATGAAGTCGCAGGACCTGGAGGTGAACGTTCTGGTGTCGATGGAGAACGTGACGGACAAAGTGAGTGCCGGAGTGAAGGGCGCAAAGAATGCGGAAGAAGAATTTGCCAAGCGCAAGACCGTGATCGCAGATATCGAGCGGGAGAGCACGGAGAAGACCGGCTTTCGCTCGGACGTCGTGACACTGTATCAGGGCGGCGAATACTGGCTGTATCGCTACAAGAAGTACACGGATGTGCGGCTGGTGTTTGCGCCAGAGCAGCAGACAGCTTTTTTCGGTGGCGACCCGGACAATTTCACGTATCCGCGGTATGACCTGGACATGGCGTTGTTCCGCGTGTATGAGAACGGCAAGCCGGTGGACAGCAAGGATTATCTGAAGTGGAATCCCAAAGGCGCGGGCGATGGCGAGTTGGTGTTCGTTTCCGGGCATCCGGGATCAACAGCGAGGATGGACACCTACGCGCAACTGGAGAGCCTGCGAGATGTGGAAGCGCCCTATGTGCTACACGCTCGGAAGCGGCAGATCGCTCTGTTGAAAGAGTATTCCGCGCGCGGACCGGAGCAGGCGCGGCAAGCCGCGAGCCTGATTTTTGGCCTCGAAAACAGCTTGAAGGCGTGGCAGGGGCGATACGAAGGATTGCTGGACAAGAATGTGATGGACAAGAAGCGCAAGGACGAGGAGGAGTTCCGGGCCAAGGTGAAGGCGAATCCCGAATGGCAGAAGGAGTACGGCGGCGCTTGGGATGCCATCGCGCGCGCCAGTGAGATCGAGAAACCCCGCCTCAAGGAACAGTATTTCCGCGCCACTGACTCGCAACTGTCGGGGCTGGCGGTGACGCTGGTGACGTACGTTGCGGAAATCAAGAAACCCGATGGCGAGCGGCTGGCGGGCTTTCACGAATCGCAATTGGACTCGCTGAGGCTGCGGCTCTTTTCCCCGGCACCTGTTTATCCGGAAATGGAAATCGCGCGGATGACCAGCGCGCTGGAAGCAGAGCTGAAGGAACTCGGGCCGAACGACGCCTGGTTGAAAGCGGTGCTGGACGGTCGATCGCCCAAGGATGCCGCGACGCAATTGATCACCGGAACAAAGATGAGCGACCCGGCGTTTCGCAAGAGCCTCGTGGAAGGCGGAAAGGCCGCTGTGGACGCGTCCAGCGACCCCATGATCGCGATGGCTCGGAGGATCGACCCGGTTCGCCGCGAGCTGATCAAATGGCTCGAGGATAATGTCCAGAGCGTGGAACAGCGCGCGGGCGAGCAGTTGGGCAAAGCGCGGTTCGCGGCTTACGGCAAGACAACTTACCCGGATGCGACATTCACGCTGCGGCTGTCTTACGGACAGGTGCAGGGCTACCCGATGAATGGAACGAAGGCGCCGTACAAGACGACGTTCTACGGTTTGTACGATCGCTCTGCCAGCTTTGACAACAAGGGCGACTTTGAATTGCCGAAGCGCTACGTCGAGGGGAAGGACAAGCTGGACCTGACAACGCCGGTGAACTTCGTCACCACGAACGACATCATCGGCGGCAACTCCGGCTCACCGGTGGTGAATCGCAACGGGGAGATCGTCGGGCTGGTGTTCGACGGAAACATCGAGTCGCTTGTGGGCGATTTCGTGTTTGACATGACGGCGAACCGGACCGTGGCCGTGCATACGGCAGCCATGACCGAAGCGCTGACCAAGCTGTATGGGGCGCAGCGGCTGGTGGATGAACTGCTTGGCAAATAGTCCAGGCAACTTTTTCCGCGGCTTGCGGAATCGCAGAGGGATGAGAAGGTAACGCCGTGAACCTTTTGCGAAAAATGTCCGTGCTTCTCCTGTTGCCCTTGGCGGGGCTGTGCTTTGCGGCATGGCCCGCTGTGGCGCAGGATCCGCCGGCGAGCGCTCCGCCGAAAAAGCAGGACGCGCCACCCAAGCCCAAACCCAATACCGATTCGGCGGCGCAATCCGCGCCGGACCAGCCGAAGTGGGATCCGTTGCGCGCGGAAAAGGACCTCGAAGTTGGGAAGTACTACATGAAGAAAGGTGATGTGGACGCGGCCATCGACCGCTTTCAGGATGCCACCGACGCGAAACCCGGCTACGCCATTCCCTTCCGGTACCTTGGCGAAGCCTACGAGAAAAAAGGTAAGAAGAAGCAGGCGGTGAAGGCCTACCAGCGCTACCTCGATCTCTATCCTCACGCCGAAGATGGCGACAAAATTCGCAAGAAGATCGCGAAGCTGCACGAAGAGATCGATAAGGAACGAAGCTGAGAAGAGTGCAGCGGGCTAGCCGCTGGCGGGCCTGCGGCCCCGAAATGTATGTCGCATGACCCGAATTGTCCTAGGGCTTGTCGTCAGCACGATCGTCGTCGCGATCATCGCGATCGCCGAATTGGCGAAAATGTCTATGCAGCAGTTGATGTGCAACGCGACGGCCCAGAGTGCCGCCATCTTCGAGCGAATGGTAAAAGTGGAATCCGGCGTAGATGCGCGCCCAAAATACTTCACTGAAGAGGTCGTTCGTATTCTCAAAGACGTGCGTATGAACCCCGTCGGAGAAGGCAAGACTATCCACCACAATGTGTACTTTTGGCGTGCCGAAATAGCCCTCAATCAAATGGGAAACCGCACCGGTGACGCAGGCATGTGCTGCCGGATACTCCGGATGGTTGGGAGTAGTGCCGAGCGCCATCCAGGCAGGATCGGCGGTCAACGCTGTGTTTCCGCCGCCGGCAGGAATGGCTGTGACTGGACGCCAAAAGCTGTAGTGGTATTTGCCGTTAAAGCATCCGATGGCGGCATCGGCAAAACCTGTCCAGAGAATGGCCATCAGCCGCGTGCTTTCTGCTACATCGAGTTTTTGGTTTTCGACAAGATAATTAAAAGTACGTGCATATTGCTGCGAGGCGGATTCCGTCCAGAACAGGCCGATCTCGGTCTGCGCTGGCGTGCGCGGCGAGCCGTTTGCGGCGCCCAGCGCGCCGGTAATGATGTAGTCGCGCTCCCATTGCACACTGTCCAGAGGCGTAGGTCCGTCGGGCAAGAATTGCGACGGGCTCTGTAGTGTGAAGGGCCGCATCTGTGCCAACCATGGCGTAGCGGCAGGCAAGTACTTCGGGGGAGTTGGCTGCCAGACGCCAGGTCCGCTCCCAGGCGTGTACGGAACGTCCGCTTCCAGGCCGTCGCCGGTGCGCGCGGCAATGATGGCTGCGGCAGAAGCTTCGCCAACCGCGAGGCCCGCGCTCTTTGCAGTGGGGTCCGCGGAAATAGAAGCGAGTGAGATAGCGTAGTCCGTGTCGAGAGCAGCTTGCTGGGCGGGGAAATAATTGACCAGGACGCGATGCGCCGCCGCTAGCGCCGCCGCTTCTTTGGATGCCCTCCTTGACGCTCTATCGAAATAGTAAAAGGGCTCGTACCGTTGTTCGATGGCGTTAACGGCATCGTACGAGGCGATGGCCGCGTACGCAAACCAGACAGAAGATGCCGCCGGTGTTTTTCCGGCATTGTGCACGATCGTCTGAGAAGCGATGGTATTCCAATCGGTAACAACGTTCTGAGCGCCAGCCTGAAGTACCGAGGCCAGAAGGCCTACCGAGACCGCCACGAAAATCTTAAAGCTTCGCATGTGAGTATCTCCTTCTAGTGAATATGGAGTCGATTTCGTTTCTTGCCTGTGATGGCGCCAGGAACCGTCCTCAAGAAGTGAATTCTCAGGCATGCTCCTGGAGCAATTTACCCGGGGTTAACACCTCGACCCGGGCACTACCAATCCCTTCGTATAGCGAACATCAAGGCGCACCCGATGGTTCGCCTTGATGTTTGATTGCTGAAATTGCTTCGGCTGCGGACTCTGCCAGAATCATTTACTTCTGAGAACTGAGGGCAGCTTGCAAGGTGCTGCTGCTGGGGACGACACTCACGATCGTTACTGGTTTCCGCGGACTTTCCTCCGCGAGCTTCATCTCCTCCTTCGAGATGTTAATGGCAAAGGTTGATTCCAACGACCCTTCGGATACAAAAGCAAGGAAATATTCGCTGCCGTAGCAATGGAAGACGACCCTTGTGTGTCCGTTCCCATCCTTGCCCGAACTGGCAGGTAACACACTCACGATTGCCGAAGTGTGGTTGTCCGGGTTACGAAAAATGAGTTTCAAGGGCGTGGGCCGGGTGACCACATAATCGCCTGCCGCAAACGTATTGTTCCCAATGCTGAACTGGAACGGCACATGGAAGCGGAGATCCAGATCGCTTCTCTGAGCATAAGCTGCTGGGGTTATCAAACAAATTGCGATGGTTGCTGCTGCAAGATACAGAATGCGTTTCATATTATCTCCTCAAGCTCAGGGGTGTAATTGAGTCCCGCCGGTCCGGCGATTCTCGCCCCGTGGAATCGCACCATCACATTGTTCGCAGAACCGATCAATGGAACGGGGCTGTCTCCGAGGAGAGACGTGGCTAACGCCATAACATGCTGAGCGGACTGGGGCTTACACCTACCCATAAGCGGAGGGCGGAGCTGACCATGAGGCGCGAGGAGGAGTGTTACAATCAAGCCGCTTGGATAGCTAGGAAGAAAATGACCGTGAAGGCTTCCAGTTCAGTTCCGCCGACCCTCCGCTTTGGCGTGTTCGAGTTCGATCCGAAAGCCGGGGAACTCCGCAAAAAGGGGATGAAGATCAGGCTGCAAGGGCAGCCGGTAGACATCCTGGTCATGCTGCTGCAGCGTCCGGGCGAGACCGTCACCAGGGAAGAACTGCAAAAGAAACTCTGGCCTGCCGACACGTTTGTGGACTTCGAGCAGGGCCTGAACAATGCCATGAAGAGGCTGCGGGCAGCGTTGGACGACGACGCAGAGAGTCCCCACTTCATTGAAACCGTGCCACGGCGGGGATACAGGTTTATTGCACCAGTGGAAGGCGCGGGTGTTGGGAAGATACCGGTCGAAGAGTTGAACGACAGCGTGCCGCGCTTGGCGAAATCGACATCTCTAACCAGATTGAGATTCGTCTTGCCGCTGGCAGTTGCGGTGGCCGCGCTCGCGATTGGCGCAGTCCTCTGGCTTCAGAGGACGGCGTACTTCTGGCGAAACCCGATCGCTGACGCGCGATTTCAGACAGTCACGGACTTCGATGGAGTGGCGCAGGCCGCTGCGGTGTCGCGCGACGGTCATTTTGTGGCGTTTCTGTCTGACCGGGACGGACAAATGGACGTCTGGGTTACCCAAGTGGGTTCGGGACAGTTCCACAACTTGACCCGCGGGAGCGCGCCGGGATTCATCAATCCCGCGATCCGCACCCTGGGGTTCTCACCCGATGGCTCTTTCGTCACGTTTTGGGTTCGCAAGCAAGGCGGCTCGAGCGGGGGCTACGACATTAGTATCTGGGCTGTGCCAACGCTTGGCGGACAGCCGAGGCCATACCTTGAAGGCGTGTCCGAGTTAGACTGGTCGCGCGACGGCTCGCGACTCACGTACCACACGCCCGGACCTGGAGACCCGCTGTTCGTTTCAGATGGGAGCCGGCGATCGGAGGGACGGCCCATATTCACCGCCCCTGCCGGACTCCACAATCACTTTCCGTTGTGGGCGCCCGACACGGCATTTATTTACTTCGTCCAGGGTTCCCCTCCAGACAAATTGGACATCTGGCGCATCGCTCCAACCGGCGGGACCCCTGAACGGATAACGTCGCACTTTGGGCGCGTGGGTTATCCGGTCCTATTGGATCGGCGGACGCTGATGTATCTAGCGAGCGATGCCGATGGTTCGGGGCCGTGGCTCTATAGCATGGACGTCGAGCGCCGCATTCCCCACCGGCTGACCTCTGGCCTTGACCGGTACACGTCGTTGGCGGCGAGCGCTGACGGTCGCCGTCTGGTTGTGACGCTCGCAAGTCCGAAGAGAACACTCTGGCGCTTGCGCATCGCTGATTCACCCGCCGAAGTGTCGGCGGCGGCTCGAATCTCGCTGACGACCAGCACGGGGTTCTCCCCACGAGTTGGTCCAAACTATCTTCTGTATGTGTCCGCGGCCGGCACGAGCGAGAGTATCTGGAAGCTCGCCAACGGAACTGGAACGGAGTTGTGGAGCGGTCAGGGAGCGCGAATCTTTGGCGGCCCGGCGATCTCCGCCGATGGACGGTATGTCGCATTCTCGGTCCGGCAACACGGGCAGACGCTCTTGTACGTGATGCAGGCCGACGGCACGAGCGCGCGGATTGTGACCGATTCGCTCGACCTGCAGGGCGCTCCAGCATGGGCGCCCGACGGCCAATCGATCACCTCGGCGGTGAACGATCACGGCGTCCCACACCTCTTCCGGGTGCCGCTCGACGGTCGCTCCCCCACTCTGTTTGTCCAGGAGTACTCGATCGATCCCGTATGGGCGCCCGATGGCCGCTTCGTTGTGTACTCGGGACCCGACATCGGCACAACGTTTTCGGTGAAAGCCACCACGGCCGAGGCCGCAGCGCACCCTCTCCCCGCCCTGACCCTGACTCGGGGGGCTCGACACCTGACCTTCCTGCCCGGAGGACGCGCACTCGCGCTGCTGCGAGGAGACATTCAACATAAGAATCTCTGGCTCATCGACCTGGAGACGGGCGCCGAGCGGCAGTTGACCAACCTTGCTGCCGAGTTCGACATTCGCGACTTCGACATCTCCCCAGACGGCCGTGAAGTTGTCCTCGAACGAGTGCAGGAACATTCGGATGTGGTGCTGCTCGATCTCCCCCGGCGATAACCCGGATTCAACCGAGCGGCGCGATCGGCGGGCTGAAAGGAGCGTGGAGTTGGCCCGCGCTACAGGAGAAAAAGGAACCAAGAGCGCAGTCCCTTCGAAGCTCAGGGTGAACAGGAGTGACTGTGCCACCAAGCCAAGAGACAGGGGAAACCCAAGCAAAGGGAGCGGCGGGGCTAGCGGGCGAGGTGGTCGAGGACTTTGCGCGCCAGGGCGAACTGATCGAAGCGTTTTTCTTCGGCGCGAAATTCGGGGGAATGGGAAACGAGCGTGCAGCCGGAGCGGCGCGTGGGATGCTTGACGTGCAGCATCTCGTGAAACAGGACGTACTCGACGACAAATTGCGGGATGCCGGGCCGGTCCATGCGGCGGTTCAGCAGAATCTGATTGGGACCGGGATCGTAGCAGCCAAACTGGCGCCGCCAGCCGCGCACGCTCCAACCAACGTGGGGGCGGCGGAGTTCGCCACTGAAATATTTTGAGTTCAACTGGTCGAACAGCGCGGCGAGATCGTACTGGCGGCCCTGCGGAGCTGTTTGCTTGGGGCGCACGCGGCGGCGGCGCATGCGGCTGATACGGGAGCGCGTGCGGCCGGAACGCGCGTAGGTCAAATAGGGCTGGACAAGGGCGCGCGGCAGTCTGCGGCGATAGACGCGCGCAAGCAGCAGCGCGGCGGCGCTTTCCAAAACGTCCAGGGGAGCGCGATTAAGCAAATCCGAAAGCCGCACGATGAGCAGGTCTTCGCGGCGGCGAATGGTCAGAACAAGGCTGCTGTAAGGGTAAAACTCCACACGAAAATGAGGGGGACGCCCCTCGCATCCGATGCGGGTGAAGACGCGCTGGAAGAGGGCAACGCCACCGGGAAGCAGATTCGAGTTGCGCGTCCTGGGGCTCAAGTCTTGCGCCTCACGGGTGGCGGCGCGGCCTTCTTCTTGGCCTTCTCGGCATCGCGGAGCGCATCCTGTGTGCCTTCGATGGCGTCGTCGAGATTCTCTTTGTAGAGTTCGAGTTCGGGGCCTTCGGCGGCGTATTTCTGCAGGATGGGAAGAAACTCCTTGGTTTTTGCGGCCATGAGATCAATGCCCTGGCGGATGTTGTCCTGCTTTTCGAGGCCCAATTCGATCAGGTCGGCAGCGTCGTCCACACACCCAATATACGAGTTCATCAAGAAGTTGAGCATCTCCGTGTGCTTAGTGGGTGACGGGTGCTCGAGTTCGTACTGAAACTTCTTCAGGCGGTCGTCGGCAAAGGTCAAAAAAAGAGCGATGCGCTCGTTGGGCGTTTCGGCATCGCGAATCTTGTCCGCTTCCAACGCGGAGAGGTAGTCCTTATCCGGACGCTGGGCGCTGGCAGAGGCAGGAAAACAAACAAGCGGCAGCAGGAGAAGAACGAGCATGGGGAAGAGATGGTTGAGTCTCATGGTTTCGCCTCCGGTGGCGAGGGGACCTTCTTAGGATCCTTGGTGCGGCGGGGAAACAGCAGGTGAATCAACTCGTCATCAATGGAGATGAGGTCTTGCCGGACGATCTGCAGCGGCGGGCGCAGGGGATCAGGAACGGCTAGCAAAGTCTCCTCCACCTCGCGAACACCCCGGCGGACCTGCAACTCCAGCTGGCGATAGCTGCCGCCATGGCGGTCGGGATCGGGTTCCTCCTTCCTGAGAAGCTCGAAGGCGGCGCGAACGTTGTCCCGATACTTTTCAAAGATGAAGCCGACGGTGATGTAATCTCCGGCCTGACCCGCTTTGGTGGCGGAATCAAATTCGGCCAGGCCCAGTTTGTCGAGCGTCTTGATCTTGGTTGCCGCATGGGGATCGCGATCAAAATGATTCTGCAGCTCCTTGATCTTGTCGGCGGCAAAAAGCGGGGAGCACAAGAGAAGGAAAATGACGGGAGCGAACGCGGAAATTCCGGGGCCTGGATTCCCTGCCCTATTTCTTGTTCTGGGCCCGTTTCTCAAGAACATGGATACGCTGGTTCGCCTGCCACACCTGGTTAGGGTTCTTGTTCTGATCGAGTTCCAAAAACTTTCGATACGCATCGAGAGCAGGTTGAACCTGATCAAGCTTATCGTAACAAAGTGCGCGAATAAACCACTGCCCGGCGTTGGGCGTTTCCGCTTTGGCAATCAGATCGAGGGCGGACAGGGTGGCCGGGTAATTCCCGCTGAGGTAGAACACGGAGCTGAGATCTTTCCAATAGGCAAGATTATTGCGATCGAGCTGAAGCGCATTCTTGAGTTCTTTTTCCGCAGCGGGAAAGTCGCGTTTCTGCAGGAGAACATGACCCAGACCGCCGTGGAGCGGGGCATCGTTGGGCGCCAACGCGACGGCCTGTTGTAGCGTGACGATGGCATCGTCCAGCTTCTTCTGGGCAATCTGAACGTCGGCCCGGAGTTTCAGAGTGTCCACCGTAGGCTGCTGGCCCGCGGAGGCGCGATCGATTTCGGCGAGCGCGGCGTCGTACTGTTGCTGCTCGATCAGTATATGGATCAAACGGTTGCGCGCGGCATCGTCACGCGGCTGCGCGGCGAGGTAGTTGCGGTAGGCGTCGGCGGCATCGGGCTTCTTTTGCGCGTCGAGGCTCTGCGCCAAGCCCTGCAAGGCCGTAGGCGATTGCGGCTGAATCTCCAGGGCGTGGCGGAATTTGGCTTCCGCATCGCCGGGGCGCGCATTGCGGAGATACATGGCACCGAGGTGGGTCACTGCCTCCACGTCGTTGGGGTCGAGGTGCGAAGCGGCTTCAAACGATGCGGTAGCTCCCGCGGCATCTCCGGAACGTTCCAAGGCCAGACCCAGCAAGAAACGGGGACGCGTCTGCGAAGGCAGAAGCTCCGTAGCCTTGCGAAGCGGAGCGACAGCGGCGGAGGGGTCCTTTTCAAGGAGGAGGATGCCTAGGTTCAGTTGCGCTTCGGCCATTTTCGGATCGAGTTCGGCCGCCTTTTGGTACTCCGCGCGGGCTTCGTCGGTGCGTTTCAGCGCGGTAAGCGCATAGGCCAACTGAAAGTGCACAAAGGCGACGTCCGGCTTTTCGGCGAGAAATTTTTGCAACGGGATGAGCGCCGCTTCAAACGCATTTTTGTCAAGGTCAGCCTGGGCTTCGTCGAGGAGATCATTCAATGGATTGCGGAGCTTTTGTGTTTTAGCTTGCGCGGGTTTGTTGGGCGCTTCCTGGGATTGCAGCAAAAAAAAAGGCGGTAGAGTGTGGGCGGCCGCACAATCCGGGAAAAGGATTCCAGCCGCGGCGAATGCCACGACACACGGCAAGAACATGGGACGACGGTGCTTCATGGCTCCATGGGAGGCAGTTTCGCCGCCTCGCTTTTTGCAGGCGCAACTCCCGGTGTTTTGGATGCGCCGTTGGAGGAGCGTTTTGCCTGTGCGTCTCCATTGCCCAGCACACGCACGAGGTACCGCCCGGTATGCGACTGAGCATTGCGCGCCACCTGTTCGGGCGTGCCGGTGGCGATGATCCTGCCGCCCTGATCGCCGCCTTCCGGGCCGAGATCGATGAGCCAATCCGCGGCCTTGATGACGTCCAGATTGTGTTCAATGACCAAGAGCGAGGCGCCCGATTCCAGGAGCTTGCGGAAAGCGGCCAGCAGCTTGGCGATATCGTCAAAATGGAGGCCGGTGGTGGGCTCATCAAGAATGTAGAGGATGCCGCGGTTTTCCGTACGTGAAAGATGAGCGGCGAGTTTGAGGCGCTGGGCTTCGCCGCCGGAAAGCGTGGTGGCGGACTGGCCGAGCCGCAGATAACCAAGACCAATCTCGTTCAGGATGCGAAGTTTCGTGACGATTTTGGGAAGATTCACGAAGAAGGCCAGGGCCTCGCGCACGGTCATATCGAGTACATCATGGACATTTTTGCCGTGGTAACGAACGTCGAGAACGCTGCTTTTGAAGCGCTGGCCGCGGCACTCTTCACAGATCAGCTCAACGTCAGCCAGGAACTGCATCTCGACGGTCACGGTGCCATCACCCTGGCAGGTTTCGCAGCGCCCCCCGGGGACATTGAAGGAAAAATGGCCTGCGGAGTAGCCGCGGCGCTTGGCGTCGGGCGTGTCGGCGAAAACGTCGCGGATGGCATCGAAGGCTTTGAGGTAGGTGGCGGGATTGGAGCGCGGGGTGCGGCCGATCGGCGATTGATCGACTATCACCAGGTCCTGAATGTACTGTTCGCCATCAAGGCGATCGCAGAATTCCTTGATGCTGGCGCCGCTGCGCTGCGCGGCCAGCGCCCGATAGAGGACGTTGTGCACGAGCGTGGATTTGCCGGACCCGCTGACGCCTGTCACGACGGTGAGAACTCCCAGGGGAAGCATCAGGTCCACATTTTGGAGATTGTGCAGGGTCGCGCCGCTCAGACGGAGAAATTTTCCGGCGGGCTTGCGGCGATTCGTGGGAACAGGAATACGCAATTCTCCGCTGAGATAGCGGCCGGTAATGGACTTGGGGTCCTTGAGAATTTCGGCGTAGTTGCCGGAGAAGAGCAGCTTGCCGCCGAGTTCGCCTGCGCCGGGGCCTAGGTCGAGGATGCGATCCGCGGCTTGAATTGTGTCTGGATCATGCTCGACAACGAGCACGGTATTGCCAAGATCGCGAAGACTCTTGAGGATGTCGATGAGGCGATGCGTATCGCGCGGGTGCAGGCCGATCGACGGTTCGTCCAGGACGTAGAGTGCGCCGACGAGATGCGAACCCAGCGACGTGGCCAGTTGGATGCGTTGCGATTCCCCGCCAGAGAGAGTGGAGGTCAGGCGGTCGAGGGTGAGGTAGTCGAGGCCGACTTCGTCGAGAAACTGCAGGCGGAAGCGAATCTCTTCCAGGATTTTATCGGCAATTTTGGACTGCGATTCCGTAAGGCGCAACTCCAGGAAAAACCTGCGAGCTTCCTTTACGGTGAGCTTGCACAGCTCCGTGATGGATTTTCCGGTGATGCGTACTGCGCGAGCCTCGGCGCGCAGGCGCGTGCCGCTGCATTCGGGGCACATGGCGTACCCGCGGAAACGGCTCAAAAAGACGCGCACATGGAGTTTGTACTTCTTGCGTTCCAGCCAGTTGAAGAAGCCCTTCACGCCGTCGAAATCGTTTTCGGGGTCGCCTTCGAGGATCAGGCGGCGCTGCTCGGCGGTAAGTTGGCGCCAGGGAACGTTTGTGGGGATGCCGCGCTCGCGCGCCCATCTGCGCGCTTCCTGGAAAAGGACGCGGTATCGCGGCTTAGTCCACGGCTCAATCGCGCCATCATCGAGCGACTTGCTGGGGTCGGGAATCACGAGGTTGAGATCGAAATCGATGGTGTTGCCGAAGCCCTGGCACCGCGGGCAAGCGCCATAGGGATTGTTAAACGAGAAGAGACGCGGCTCGGGTTCCTGGTAGAGCGTGCCGTCGTTTTTGCACTCGAAGCGCTCATTGAAGGTGAGGCGCTCGACGGGCATGCCCCCGGCGGCATCGGCGGGAAATTCGAGGATGGCTTCGCCGCCGCCTTCGCGGTAGCAGATTTCAATGGAATCGACGAGGCGCGAGCGAGACTCCGGGTTGGCGGCAAGGCGGTCGACAAGAACATGGACGGGCTTGGCAAAATCGACGTCCAAGAGCGATTCCGGCGACGAGAATTCGTGGATGCGGCCTTCCTGGTAGAGCCGATTGAAGCCGCGCTTCTGGAGGTCCTGCAGCATCAGGCGCAGGGAGTCCTCGGGGGGAGGGGCGGCAGCCTTCTTCCGTGCCGACTTTTTCGGCGCTACAGGCGGTTCGAGGCTGGGCACGCGCAAGAGATACAGCACATAGAACCGGCGGCCCGGAGCATGGGCGAGCACGCGATCGGCAATCTGGTCGGGCGAATCGCGGCGCACCTCGCTGCCGCACTGGATGCAGAAGGTTTGGCCGCAGCGGGCAAAGAGCAGGCGAAGATAGTCGTAGACTTCGGTGGCCGTGGCGACGGTCGAACGCGGATTGCGTGTGGCGTTCTTCTGGCGGATGGCTACGGCCGGGGCGATCCCGGTGACCTCGTCCACATCGGGCTTTTCCATGCGCTCCAGGAATTGGCGGGCGTAGGCGGAAAGGGATTCGACGTAGCGGCGCTGGCCTTCGGCGTAGATGGTGTCAAACGCCAGGGAGGATTTGCCGGAACCGCTGACGCCGGTGACGACGGTGAGGGCTTCGTGGGGGATTTCGACGGTGATGTTCTTGAGGTTGTGGACGCGGGCGCCGCGCACACGCAGAACTTCCTGTTGCTGGAGGGTGGGAGGGATGGTTTCGTTCGTCGCCAAAGGGAAGCTCAGTGCCGTTCCAACTCCATGGACCCAACGAGGGTGTGAACACCCTAAACGCGCTCTTTAAACCTGCCGTCCAACTGGAAGTTTGAATAAGTTGGAACGGCACTCAGTCAGCACGCTCTTCGCATGCTGCCTAAACCTCAAAGTATACGACTCTCGCAGAGAAGCGGCAAATTGGGTGCTGGATTGGAGCGCGGGATGGGCCACAGGATCGGTAGCGTGTCATCCCTGTGGTTATTGTAGCTTCGCGTACTCAGCCTTGGCAGCGATGAGGATGGGGATGTCCGGGTCGGCGTCTTTCCAGATCGTGAGGAAATCCTGATAGGCCGCCTTGGCTTTGACAGTGTCGCCTTGCATGGCGTAGGCGCGCGCCAGTCCCAAGCGAGCCAGTGCGCCCCACGGAAAATTCATCACCACCCCTCGGTGGTCAATGAACTTCTGAAATTCCGCTGCCGCTGCGCTCCCGTCGTGGAGCATGAGATAGGCTTCCCCGCGCAAATAAACCGGGCACAGGAATATCGTGAGGTCGCCCGTAGCCAAGCTGAGTTCGATTGTGCTCGCCACCTTCAATAGTTCGATTGCCCGGTTCGGGTCTTTGCGCTCCAGGGCGACGCCTGCGCGGATTGTGGGCAACCAATACCTCTGGACCAGCGTGTCCAGCGGGAAGGTCTTGTCGAGTTCGGCCGCCAGTTTCTCCGCCCCTGCCGTATCGCCTGCCCGCGCCAGAGCCAGCGCGGCTATCGCCCGCACATCGCGGTTCGGGGCCAGCTTCAACGCCGCCTTGGCCTCGGCACGCGCCTGCTCCCGGTTTCCTGATTCCACCTCGCGCAGCGCTGCCTCTGCCTGATATCCTGCAGCCGTCTCTTTGGCGTCGTTGTGCTGAGCTGAATCCATCGCCCGCCCGGT
>Ga0116116_1000330_pt1 | contig 56033 bp, 40 predicted proteins | sample June2015DPH_10_1_FD_89722 | JGI IMG/M metagenome (GOLD analysis project Ga0116116, IMG submission 89722) | Peatland microbial communities from SPRUCE experiment site at the Marcell Experimental Forest, Minnesota, USA - June2015DPH_10_150 | ecosystem: Environmental > Terrestrial > Soil > Wetlands... | reverse complement strand
TCACCCCCTCGGGGATTTTGATTGGTGCAAGCCTGGGCTGGGCGCCCCCCCGCCCCGTGGCATCCACCGTCCCCCCCCCCCCCAGCGCAGCGATGGCCGCAGAGACCTTCGCCCCGAAGTTAGCGCCCGGATACCCGCCTGGGTATCTCACCTGCCCAGCGGCCTTGCGTAAGCCCGAGTTCGCCCCGTCAAGGCGCAAATAGGTTGAGTCCTGTGCGCCCGCGCAGATAGAAGTGGCCACGAGAGCCATCAACAATATTACTGTAGACTTACCGTACCTCACTACTGTAGACATGCCGTACCTCCTTATCTGAGACTCAGAGGATATATCGGCGGTCTGGTAACTTTTCATGAGCCGTCTCATAAGTGGCGGCGACTTTACGTCGCCAGCTCGCGTGTACACCGCTAGAAACGAACGCGGTCAAGCCCTTTCCTTCGCATCAAGGGACGATTCGTCTGTGAACTTCTTAGCGACATGCCAGTTACTTTCTTAGGAAGTTACACACGGCGAAGTCATCTCGATTCTCGCTTCACGTGAGGTTCCTCATGCTGCCACCCCTCAGCGTTTCCACGCAACCGCAGACAGCGACAAACCGCAGTGTGCTTTGCTGCGGATGTGCTGGCCTTTCATTTGTCGCCATGGTATGGTTTGGTCTTCTTCAGAGGACGCAAGCCTCAGAGAATAGTCACCCTGACCATCAGGTTTCTGCCACGACTGCGAAGACTCGGCCCCAGCTCGTGGCGAGTTACTACAAGCTGCCTCTCAGTTTTGAGGCCAACAAGGGCCAGACCGACGCCCGGGTGCACTTCCTGGCGCGAGGCGGCGGCTACACGATCTTTCTCGCCGGTGACGAGGCCGTCCTTACCTTGCGGAAATCCTCGCCTAGCGTGAGCCGTTTGGGCAAGTTTGGACCTCCAGGCCGGCTTGAGCCGTTTGGCCTGGACGACCCGCACCCCGTACGCTGGCCAAGCATTGGCGGCTACTTGAAATCACTGTGGCGGTCGCTGATACCCGACCTGAGCCAAATGGTTCCCGACCCAAACGCAGGCAAACGCGGCGTGGCGGGGGGACCGGAAGCTCAGCCGCCGCAGGTGGTGCGGATGAGGCTGTTGGGCGGCAACGCCAAGGGGCGCGTCGTCGGACTCGACGAGCTTCCAGGCCGCAGCAACTACATCTGTGGCAACGACCCGAAGAAGTGGCGTACCAGCGTGCCGAGCTACGCCCAGGTGAAGTTCGAGGGCGTCTACTCGGGTGTGGACTTGGTCTATTACGGCAGCCAGCGCCAGCTTGAGTATGACTTTGTGGTTGCGCCGGGGGCCAACCCGGACCAGATCAAGCTGAGCTTCACAGGCGCGGACGGAATGCGCGTCGACGCAGCCAGCGGCGACCTGGTGCTGAAGGTGGGCGACGACGAGGTGCGCTTCCAGAAGCCCGCCGTCTACCAGTCCGCTGTGGCGCCGGTCTTTGGAACCGCAGGTTGGGAACCCGATGCGGACCTGAAGGTCCGCTCTACATTGGGAGAACCGAATCCCGAGCCCCGAATCCCGAACCCAGATGCTCTTTCCGGTGCGTTCGTGCTGGCGAGCAACAACGAGGTGGCCTTCCGCGTGGCAGGGTACGACCCCAGGCGAGCCCTGGTGATTGACCCGGTGCTCAGCTACTCCACCTACCTGGGCGGCAGCGGCGGTGACCAGGGCGACGGCATCGCGGTGGACACAGCGGGCAACGCCTACGTCACGGGCTACACCATGTCGACCGACTTCCCCACCGCCAATCCGCTCCAAACCAACTGCGATAACTGTCAAGCCGGGAGCAGCGGTGACGCTTTTGTGGCCAAGCTGAATCCCTCCGGCAGCGCCCTCGTCTACTCCACGTACCTGGGCGGTAGCGACTATGACGTGCCCTACGGCATCGCCGTGAACACAGCGGGCAACGCCTACGTCACGGGCTGGACCGGCTCGACCGATTTTCCCACGGCCAACCCGTTGCAGGCGAGCATCAAGGGTGTGAGGAACGCGTTTGTAACAGAATTGAACGCGGGCGGCTCAGCCCTTCTCTACTCCACCTACCTGGGCGGCAGCGACAATGACGTGGCCTACGGCATTGCCGTGGACACAGCGGGCAACGCCTACGTCACGGGCTACACCATGTCGACCGACTTCCCCACCGCTAACCCGCTCCAGGGCACGTGCGGTAGTTGCAACGGGTTTTACACCGCTTTTGTGGCCAAGCTCAATCCCACCGGCAGCGCCCTCGTCTACTCCACCTACCTGGGCGGCAGCGGCGGTGACCAGGGCGACGGCATTGCAGTGGACACAGCGGGCAACGCCTACGTCACGGGCTGGACCGCTTCGACCGACTTCCCCACTGCCAACCCGCTCCAAACCAAATGCGATAACTGTCAAGCCGGGAGCAGCGGTGACGCTTTCGTGGCCAAGATCTCACCTGGGCCTGCTGAAGTAACTCTCTCCACCAACACCCTGACCTTCGCGAGCTACTCTGCGGGCACCACGAGCGCGGAAGAGAGTGTAACCTTGACCAGTAGCGGCGCGGGTTTACTAACCCTCACCAGCATTACCGCCAGCGGGGACTTTGCGCTCATTACAACGGGCACTTCCTGCCCTTACACCGGCGGCTCCGTGGCATCCAGCGCGACGTGCACGATCGATGTCACCTTCACGCCAACCACAACCGGCCTGCGCACCGGCTCGGTGACAATCAACGACAACGCAAGCAACACCCCCCAAGTCGTGAGCTTGAGCGGCACCGGCACGGCCCCCGGCGTCAGCCTGAGCACCACGAGCGTGAGCTTTGGCAATCAAGCGGTGGGGACGACCAGCGCGAGCAGGGCGGTGACGGTGACCAACAATGGCACGGCATCCCTGACCTTCACGGGCATTGCGGCGACGGGGGACTTTACGGTAGCGGCCAGCGGCACCACATGCAGCAGCAGCGCGCCGGTTGCCGCCAGCAGCAATTGCGTGATCAATGTGCTGTTCACGCCCACGGCCACGGGCAGCCGCTCGGGTAGTCTCACCCTCACGGACAACGCCAGCGGCACTCCGCAGACCGTCAGCTTGAGCGGAACCGGGACGGGGCCCGTGGTTAGCTTGTCCGCCCGTCTGACCTTCTCGGCTCAACTGGTAGGAACCACCAGCAGTTCCCAGGCCGTCACTCTAACCAATACGGGCAATGCCAGCCTCACTTTCACTGCGATTGCGGTCACTGCCCCCTTTGCCATCGCCACCTCCGGCACCACCTGCTCAACCTCAAGCCCTGTTGCCGCCGCTGCAACCTGCACAGTGGCGGTCACATTCATGCCAACGGTCGCAGGCTCGGCGTCGGGCACCCTCTCGTTCAGTGACGATGCGCCCAACACTCCGCAGACAATCGCTCTTACCGGGACGGGCCAGGACTTCTCGTTTGCACCACCCTCTGGTTCTTCCACCTCGGCCACGGTTGCGCCCGGTTCACCCGCAACCTACACTTTGAGTGTGGGCGGTGAAGCGGGATTGTCCGGGACGGTGAACTTTACCTGCACAGGAGCTCCCTCCGGAGCGATCTGCTCAGTTTCGCCGAACCCATTAACGGTGGGGAGTTCTGCAACCAATGTCACCGTCACCGTGACTACCACCGCCCCTTCGGTCAGCGCGCCGCGCTCTCGACCACTTCCCCCGGCTCCACCGCTATCGCCGGGCCTCAGGAGCCTGTTGATGGTCGCCTTGGTTCTGACAGCGATGGCCTGGGCCATCGGGCGCCGGAACCAGCCCGGCGTGGGCCGATGGCGGTCCACCCGAGTCCCGCTCGCCGTGGGATTGTTACTGACTCTCGCGCTGGCAGGATGTGGCGGCGGAGGTGGAGGTGGCAGTGGCCCCAGCAACCCGGGAACAACGCCGGGAGGCTACATCCTGACGGTAACGGGCAGCACGGGTTCGGGATCTTCCACCCTGAGCCATAGCGTGACACTCACCTTGACCGTGAGTTAGGTAAAGCAAGAGGCAGTAGGCTGACGCCCTGCGGGTCAGCCCCCAGGAGGCCCGCATCGCACAGCAGAAAATCGCTTCCCAATTCGTTCGCTGGGTGAGCCCATCACCAGGCGCTTCGCTCGACCCCCTGTCCCAAGGGGGCGAGGGAAGTAGATTCAAACTAATACCACCCTTGGTCGCCTCCGCGACAGAGGGGTGGTCGCCGCGGCGACTGGGGAGAGCACTCTCTCCCCATGGCTTGCGAAGCTGTGAAAAAATCGAAATGGATCACGGCAGCGGTACTTGTTTTCAACAACATACACTGTGCAAAACTGTGCGCTCCCCGATATTTTCACAGCTTCTTGCCCCCTGGGCCACAATCTGGCGCCCCTGACGGGGATCGGGAACGGTCGGCGCTCCAGCTCAGCACGTGCCGACCTGAAGGTCGGCGCTACCACGTCTTCCATCAACCTCCTAAACCCATGAACGTACTCCAGCCTTCCGTCAAAGACAGAGTCGCCCCAGGTTGTGGCACCCCTGGCATCGAGGCGCCCGTCCCACAGAATCGGAGCCTCCCCGCCTGTCTCCGCACCCTCTTTCAGCTCTTGGACGAACACCGGGTTCGCTATTGCGTCTTGCATTCCTGGGAAGGGCTCCCGGATGAGCTGCCGAGCGACTTGGACATGGCGGTTCATCCCCAGGATCGCTCGAGTTTGTCGGCCGTGTTTAAGGAATTAGCCGAGGCAGGGTACCGCCCGGTCCAGTGCCTGAACTACCGCGTCAAGGCCTACTACTTCGTTTTCTTCTGGTTTGAAGGAATCCGGCTAAGGTCTTTGGCTCTCGATATCATCTTCGAACATCGGCGCAGCGGCTTGATCTCCCTGCGGGGCGAGCAGATGGTGGCGGGCCGCAGGTGGCACGATGCGTTCTGGGTGGCCAGGCCACGCGTGGAATTCACCTACCTTCTGGCGAAGAGAACATCAAGAGGAACCGCCTCTCCCCTCCAAGTCTACCGGTTGCAGGTCCTGGTGGAATTACTGGGGCGCGGCGAAGCTGAAAAACTAGCGGGCAAGATCTTTCTCGGCGGCCTGAAGCGACGCGTTGTGGATGCCTGTGTGGATGGATCCCTGGGCGAGCTTCTGCCCAAGCTCGGCACCCAACCCTGGCGAACGGGCCTGGCACGACATCCTTGGGGATTGATTCGCTACTTGTCCGGGGAAGGAGTGCGCATGGCGCGACGCTGGTTTCAACCCACCGGCCTGTGCGTGGTTGTCCTCGGTCCCGACGGGGTCGGAAAGAGCACCTTGGTGGCGCGATTGGGCCAGGAACTTAGGACCTGCTTCAGGCGCCGGCAATTCTTTCACTGGCGCCCCGGGGTAATCGCCCGAAAGAAAGTCACCAGCGCAGCGACCGATGATCCTCATGGCAAGCCCCCCCGCGGGGCGCTCGCGTCCACGCTGGCCCTTTTGGGTATCTTCCTGGATTATTGGCTTGGATACAGATTCATCCTGCAGCCCTTCCTTGCCCGCACGGGCTTGGTTGTCTTCGATCGCTACTACCAGGATCTGCTTATTGATCCCCGGCGCTACCGCTACGGCGGACCGATGGGCCTGGCGAAGTTGATCGGTCGCCTGGTTCCTCCGACTGACTTACTGTTTCTGGTTTTGGATGCGGAGGACGAAGTTATTCTCTCCCGCAAGCGTGAGGTCCCGCTGTCGGAGTTGCGGCGCCAACGAGAGTGCTACCGGCAATTCCCAAAGGGCGAAGAGCGGGCCAGGTTGGTCAAGACAGATCAGGGAGTTGAGCCCACCCTGGGGGAGGCAACCCGGTTTGTTGCGGAATATCTCACCGAGCGTTTCGAGCGCTGCCATGCGGGTTGGCTCGCCCCGAAAGATGAAAATGCTCCGATGCTGTCATCCTGAGCGTTGACAGCCTTTCGGCTGCCCATGATGGGCAGAAACTCGATGAGGAGAACCAATCACCCAAACTGTCATCCTGAGCAGCAGCGAAGGATCTGCATGGGTTTTCAGTAACCAAGACAAATACAGATCCTTCGTCCCGAAAGAACCGGGACTCAGGATGACAGCGAATGGCTCAGAATGACAGCGCCTACGAGTCTTCCCGCAGCCTGAAAGGCACCGATGAACAATCTCCTCTGGAAGACCATGCACCATTTTGCCGGGTCCGGAAACCCTGGCCCCAGGCCCTCGGGGAACGGCTTCGATGCCAGCGATCTTCCGCCGAGCGTAAGGGTCTCCCTTAACCCTTCCAAGCGCGCCAGGAGGGATTTGGCTCGCCGAGGGTATGCGAGCGCACGTTGTTTCCTTGCCCTACCCTCCCTGACTTCCCCGCGCTGGTTCTTCCCCTTGGAAGACGGCCGGTCACGACAGGCGGGGCTCGAGATTTACAAACCCTATGCAAGAGGCGCACGCATTCTGAAAGGCTTGCTCACGGCCTTGGTAGCGGCACGCTGCCAGGGCCTGGGGCTGCCTCGCTTGCTCGTGGCTTCCCGGAACGTCTTGCCGCTGGAGGGTTTGGTGCGAGAGGTCACCGGTGAGTGCCAACCGGTCTTCGCTTTGTCGCTGAGCACCGAGATGCGCTTTCAGAAATTGACTGTGCAGGTGATGCGCACCAGGGGCGAGATTCTGGGCTACATCAAGCTACCGCTCACGGACGTGGCCGCGGAGCGCGTCCGAGGCGAAGCAGAAATACTGCATCGTCTGGGGGGCTTCCCCGCCCTGCGCTCCCACATCCCGCAAGTGCTGTATTCCGGTGACTGGGGTGACGGCGCCATCCTCTTCCAAACGGGAGGCCCGTCCCGATCTGGACCTGTCCAGCTCGACCGCCTGGGCGGGGAGTTCCTGCAGCTTCTCTGGGGCATTCACCCCACCATGCAGCCAGGACATGCTCTGTGGGAGAAGGTGGCCACTCGCTGGCGTAAGGCAGAGCCGGGGCTCGACTCCCGGTGGCGGGGTTTGGGCGAGGCTGCCCTGGCGACCGCCCGTTGGGAACTTGACGGGGCCATGATTCCCTGTGGGGTCGTGCATGGCGACTTTGCCCCCTGGAACACGCGCGCCGGAGATCAGGGCTTGTATGTATTTGACTGGGAATATGCTTCCTGGGAGGCGCCGATCCTGTGGGACATCTTCCACTTCCGAACTCAAGTGGCCGCGTTACTGGATAAAAGGGACGATCTGCATGTTTCTTATGATCGCTTTTCGGGCGAGAGCGCGTCTTTCCTGCTCTATCTCCTGAGTTCAACGTGCCGGCTTCTGGACGAGGAGAGTTCCACCCGTAATGCCGGACTTGAGTGTCGCCGGCAACTGCTCGAGAAACAGTTAGGAGGGCACTGAGATCGCGTCTTCTGTAGCCATCCCCAAAGAGTACCCCTCGGGGCTCACTCGCGCCCGTGAGTATTGCTCACGGGGTTTGCCGTGGGTCGGTAAGGGATCTCTCGCGCTGCTCGACCAGGGGCTCATCTCGGGATCCAATTTCCTAATTGGGATTCTGCTGGCCCGTTGGCTGGTTCCCGAACAATACGGAGCCTACGCGCTGGCCTTTTCGATTTTTCTCTTCGCCGCCGGGTTTCACAACGCGCTCTTGCTGGAGCCCATGAGTGTTTTCGGACCCGCCTCGTACGGCAAGTGCCTTCCGGCCTACCTGGGAAAGTTGCTCGGACTGCATTCTGCCTTAGTTCTCCTGCTTGCTTCCCTGGTGGGTGCTGGAGTCGCCATCCTGCACTACTCCACGCTAGGCCGAGGTCTCGCTGCGCCCTTATGGGGTGTCTGTATCGCGACTCCCACAATCCTGTTCTTCTGGCTATGCCGCCGGGCGGCGTACGTCAAGCTAGCCCCCAGCCTAGCTGCCGGGGGTGCTTCCGCATATTGCTTGGCTGTCATTTCCCTCTTGTTGGCCGCGAAAGCCCTGGGCTGGGTGTCCGGCTTCGCAGCTTTCCTGATTCAGGCAGTTGCCGCCACTGCCGCCGGTGGCCTGTTGCTGATTTTCCTGCGGCCACGCCTCGCTTCCCAATCCGGCCCTTCCGGGTCGGAGGTCGCCCGCCAGCACTGGCGGTACGGGCGCTGGGCGGTGGGAACCCAATTCGTCTATTGGCTTTCTGGCAATGCGTACTATGTCATTGTTGCCGCCTTTGTGCGCATGGAAGACGTCGCTGCCTTGCGGGCCCTGCAAAACTTCACTTTGCCCTTTAGTCAATTTCTCAGTGCACTCAGCCTGCTGGTGCTTCCCTGGGCCTCGGCGAGATTTGCGGAAGAGGGCGGCCAAGGCTTCGAGCGCCGCATCCGGCAAATCACCCTGCTGTTTGTGGGCGGGGCGTCTGCCTATTTCGCCGTGCTTTGGTTGTTTGGTGGCAGAATCATGGCAATCCTTTATGCCGGACGATACACCGAATTCGCGTATCTGCTCCCTCTCGTGGCCGCGCCTGTCCTAGTACTCGCAGCTTCGCAGGGGAGCACCATCGCCGTGCAAGCCATGCAATTCCCGCGGGACATATTCATCGCCTACACGCTCGCAGGTGTTGCGACGGTAGTGGCGGGGATACCTCTCACGCACTACTGGGGTCTTCCTGGCGCCGCAGTGGGGATCCTGGTTTCCTACTTGACCTTCTTTGTCATTGTTTCACATCGCTGTCGAGCCAGACTCAGAGCGCCATTGGCCCTGGGAGCCCAAGCCTGAATCTAACTCCGCCGCCAGGTGGCGGGTGCCTATAGGCTACTTAAAAACGCATCTGTCATGCTGAGCGCAGCGAAGCATCTCGCCTTGGTCGGACCAAAAACCCAGAGCGAGATCCTTCGCGCAGTTTACCCTGAGCGGGCAGAGCGAGATTCTTCGCTTCGCTCAGAATGACAGCGAAGGGCTCAGAATGACATCGGCGCGAGGCTCTTTCAGCAGCCAGCTAAGTCCCCTACCGCGTCGGAGTGAGGTTTAGCAGCCGCCTCGAGAGACATATGACCTCCCCCACACTCACAATGACTTCTGCAAGCAGCTTGGAACCCGTGCCCGTCAAGGCCAGGCGGGTGGTCTACCTTTCACCTACTTCCGCGCCCTACCGCGTCCCCGTATTTGAAATGCTGTATCGGTGGATTGGAGAGGGCTTCACGGTTGTCGCGCTCCGTCACCCGCGTCTTGAAATCTCCCGCGTTGCCCTCCGGATGGGTACGTTCCCGCGCCGGATAATCAGAGGTCTCTCGTTTAGCCTCTCGCGCTTCCGTGATCGAGGTGAGAGAACTCCCCTCTGGTTCGTTGGTTCTCCCGCTCTCCCCTTCTTGCTTAAGTCCCTGAAACCGGAAATGGTTGTCAGCAACAACTTCAACCTCTGGACCCTTACGTCCATATTGATGGGCTATCCCACGGTTCTTTTTTGGGAGGGAACCCACCACACTGAACGCACTCTGCAGCCCTGGCGTATGCGCCTACGCAGGTGGATGGGAAAACGAGCCAAGGCCTTTGTGGTGAACGGAATCCTGTCGCGCAACTACCTCCTAGACGTGGTGGGGGTTCCGGGGGATCGAATTATCGAAGGAGGTATGTGCCCCGAACCGCCGCCCAAGCACGTGCGGTGCGGCCCCAGGAACCTGAGTCCCGGAGATCAACTTAGGTGCCTGTTCGTGGGCCAGATGATCGACAGAAAGGGTGTGACGCATTTGCTTCATGCCGCGAAGTTGCTTGAAAGACGCTTGGGGGAACGGGGCCAGTTTGAAGTCCTGCTGTTAGGCGACGGTCCGGAGCGGTCCCGTTACGTGAGACTCGCCCGCGAACTAGGCATCCAGAGCCACGTGCGCTTTGCAGGCTACGTCCCTCCCGACCAGGTTTGGCGTCACTACGAACAGGCGCATGTTTTCGTCCTTCCAACCCTTCAGGACAACTGGCCTTTGGTTCTCCCCGAGGCCATGTCGATGGGTCTCCCGGTGTTGGTATCGAACCGTGCCGGGTCTGTGCCGGACCTGATCCGGGAAGGAGAGAATGGGTACTCGTTTGACCCTGAAGACCATGAGAGTTTGGCCTCCCATTTGGAGGAGTATGTGAGGAATCACCACCTGATACGCCGCCACGGCGAACGCAGCCTCGAGTTGGTGTCGCCCTATAACCCGCAGCGGGCGGCAAACGCGTTTCTCTGGGCGGTTGCTAAGGCGGAAGAGAGAACCTCCGCCTAGGGCCAGGCTGACCGTTGACCCGTGCATTTCCAGTGTGCAGCTTCAAGACGAGCGAAACCTGGATAGAGATCCTCTGACAGGAAAAAATGAAGGTTCTTGTTTCCGCTTACGCCTGCGAACCGGACAAGGGTTCCGAGCCCGGAGTCGGTTGGAGCTGGGCGCTGGAGATTTCGCGCTGGCATGAGGTCTGGGTCATCACCCGGGCGAACAATCGCGGCCCCATCGAGAAGGCGCTGGCGGTGCGGCCTTTGCCCAATATTCATTGGGTCTATTTCGACCTGCCGCGCTGGGCGGCCTTCTGGAAAAAGGGGGGGAGGGGCGTGCACGCCTACTACTACCTCTGGCAGTTGGGCGCGTATTTCGTCGCCAGGAAGTTGCATCGGGAAGTCGGCTTCGACCTGGTCCACCATGTGACCTTTGCGAATTACTGGTTGCCGGCCTTCCTCGCCCTGCTCCCTGTCCCGTTCGTCTGGGGGCCGGTGGGAGGTGGAGAATCGGCGCCCCGCAGTTTCTGGCACTGCTTCAGTCTGCGCGGGAAAGTCTTCGAGCTCCTTCGTGACCTCGCCCGGAGCCTGGGACAGCTCGATCCTTTTGTCAGGCTTACGGCGCAACGAGCCCGTGTGGGACTTGCCACGACTGAAGAAACGGCGCTCCGCCTGCGCGAACTGGGGTGCCGGAAAGTCATTGTGCTTTCGCAGGTGCGCTTGCCCAGCGAGGTGAGGGCTCGCCTCGAGGGCTTCGCTGTCCGGCAGAGTGAACCTTTTCGCCTCGTCAGCATTGGGAATCTATTGCACCTGAAGGGTTTCGAACTTGGTTTGCGTGCCTTTGCCCGCTTCCAGCGATGGACCCCGGCGGCAGAGTACTGGATTATCGGGGATGGTCCGGAAAGAAAGGGCATAGCGAAGCTGGCCGAGAGGCTGGGGGTTGCCGAAAGGGTCACTCTCTGGGGCGCCATTCCTCGGCAGCAAGTTTTGGGGAAGCTTGCCGAATGCGATGTGCTGCTGCACCCCAGCCTGCACGATTCCGGCGGCTGGGTCTGTGTCGAGGCGATGGCTGCGGGTCGCCCCGTCGTTTGCCTTGACCTCGGGGGACCCGCGGTGCTGGCCACCGAACAAACCGGCATCAAGGTGCCGGCTATTTCCCCGGAGCAAGCCGTCCGAGACTTGGCGAAGGCAATGTTGCGACTGGCGGTAGACCCTGAGCTTAGAGTTCGCATGGGCGAAGCTTCTCGCCGGCGAGTGGGAGAGCACTTTGCTTGGACCAGCAAAAGCGACCGGATGCGCCAGATCTATGAGGGCGCAATGACGCCGGCGGAGGGCCAGGCATGCTGAAGGCCCGGGAACTCCGCGACCCTCACAGGCTCACATGGTTTGCCGGAGCCCTAACCCTGGGCATGGCTCTGACCTTCATCGCTCAGCGCTTTGGCGTTCCGGCGGCGTTTCTTAGCCTGCTGCTTATTCCCCTGGCTGTTTTCGTCGTTCCCGCGGCCATCCGTCAGGCCATGGGACTTTCCCGCGCCCTGCGGGTGCGCTTGGCGTGGTGGCATGGACTCTGGTTATTGCTCCTCCTGAGCAGTCTTATTTTCCGAGTCCGCACCTCCGAGGCCATCGAGGATGCGCCGGTGGATACTTGGGCCGCTTACCGGATTACCTTGGTGGGGATCGTTGCCCTCTTCCTGGGCGTGCGCCTGGCACTCCGGAGAACGACGTGGGTGGGGTCGCTCTTGCGGGGGCTCCCAGGCGCATTGGCAGCCTATGCCCTTGTCTCGGTGGCGTCTACGATATGGTCGGCCTATCCGGCGTGGACGCTTTATCGGTCCTTGGAGTACGGGGTCGACATCGCCCTATTGGCTGCCATCCTCGCTACCGTCGAGTCAGCCGAAGCATACCGCACACTCTTCGACTGGACCTGGGCACTCTACCTCCTTCTGGTGTCCTCGATCTGGGTCGGGGTCCTGGTTTGGCCCGGGGAGGCACTTCAGCCCATCAAGGGCTTGATCGGGATCGACCTCACGGGTGTGCTCCCAAAAATACACGAAAATAGCGTGGGAGAATTGGGCGCGGTGGTGGCGGTTGTCGCGCTGGCGCGGCTGCTGCTTACGAGCGGGGACCCCTCCAACCGTACGTTCTATTCCTTGCTTCTGCTGGTCGGCCTCGTCACGCTTGTCCTGTCACAAACACGATCTGCCCTTGCCGGTTTCTTGCTGGGAGCGGGGTTGCTCCTGTTCTTAGCAAAGAAAACCACGCTTTGGGTGTCGGCGATAATCGCCAGCCTGGTGATACTAGCGTCCCGCGCGGGGGACTTGCTCGGGGCTTATTTCCTGCGGGGACAGACTCCAGAACTGTTTGCCTCCTTCAGCGGTCGCGTTGGTTATTGGGAAGCGGGGTGGCAGGCGTTCTTGAAAAGCCCGCTGACCGGCCTGGGGGCCTATACCGCAAGGTTTGAGGTGCTTGCCAAGATCGGAGAATCCGAGAGCTCCCACATCCATAACACCTACCTGGAGGTACTTGTGGGCACCAGCTTCTGGGGTTTGGCGCCTGTCCTGATTGCCCTGATCGCAACCTGGTGGATCTTGATAGGGTGTGTGCGAAACTATCCTCCTGACTCCTGCGAGCGACGGATGGCTCTGGAAGCGGCAGCCGTCCTTGCCGTGGTCAGTGTACGCTCCTTGTTCACCTCCCATCTGATCGCACATCCCTCCCTCAGCTTTCTCCTGGTGGTCGGCTACGCCGAGTTCCTGCGCCGCCGGAGGAGCCAACGCAGATTGGCCGGCGGATGGGTTCCCACCGTGAACCAGCCATGAGTCGGGACGACCACGGCGCCGTCAACACTGTTCCGTGAGACTCAGAACAACAAAATGAACACATTCCCAAACAGAAAGAATCGCGAGCTTGCGTTTGGTTTCACCGCCGTTGTTCTTCTCCTTCTTAGCCCTGCCCTCTTCCCCGCCCGGCCGGGCCGCACACCGGTTGTGGTCGGTCCCCATCAGCGGATCCAGGATCTGGTTGAGCGCAGCCGCGAGGGAACAAGTTTCCTGATTCAGGCAGGCGTCCACCGCCTGGAATCCGTGGTTCCCAAAAATGGGGATTCTTTCGTCGGCGAGCCTGGAGCGATCTTGAACGGCGCCGTGGTCATCAAGGCTTTCGAGCGGCAAGGGAATTACTGGACCGCCCCATGCTCAATCCCCAAGGTTGAGGGTCCCGGGAAATGCCAGCCCCAGTTTCCCGCGTGCAGGTTTCCCGAAGACCTTTTCGTGGACGACGAACCCCTGCGGCGTGTTGCAAGTCTGGCGGACCTCGCGCCGCGCACCTGGTACCTGGACTATGCCGCGGGCAGGCTCCACCTGTCGGAGGATCCCACCGGCCACACCGTGGAACTGAGCGTAACACCTCACGCGTTCTACGGTTCCGCCACCGACGTAACCATCCGAGGGCTGGTTATCGAGAAGTACGCAAATCCCGCCCAGAGTGGCGCTATTCATGCGCTCACTGATCCCGGGCCGCTCAGTCACAACTGGCTCGTGGAGGGCAACGAGATCCGGCTCAATCACGGGGCAGGCATCCGGGTAGGCCACGGGACGCATGTAGTCGAAAACAGGATTCATCACAATGGCCAAATCGGAGTTGAGGGCAGCGGCGCCAACATCCTGGTAGAGGACAATGAAATCGCCTACAACAACTATGCCGGGTACGACTACGGGTGGGAAGCGGGCGGGACGAAGTTCACGTTCACCCATAAATTGGTCGTTCGCAACAATGATGTGCACCACAACCAGGGGCCCGGGCTCTGGACGGACGGTGACAATGACTCTGTCCTGTATGAGCGGAACCACACTGCGGCGAACCTGGTCGCGGGTATTGAACATGAGATCAGTTTCGCGGCGGTGATTCGAGACAACGTGATTGAGAATGACGGATTCAACCCCCACGGGGCCAGCCTATGGTGGGGCGCCGGCATCCACATCTTAGCGTCCTCCCATGTCGAGGTTTACGGCAACACGCTCCGAAATTGCATGAATGGGATTGCGGCAGTGCAGGCCGAGCGTGGCTCCAGCCGAAGCACCGGCCGTCCGTATCTTGTTCAGGACATTGATGTTCACGACAATACGGTGGTGCAAAGCTCTGGCACAGCAGCAGGCATCGTGAAGGATGCGCACTTTGATGATGCGGTCTTCAAAAGCTGGGGTAACCGGTTTCGAGGCAACACGTACGTGCTCGGCGCCACCAAAGGCGAGTTCTACCAATGGATGAACACCCCCCGGACCAGGGAGGAGTGGCAGGCTTTTGGCAATGACCCGGATGGCAAATGGCCTGCCCTGACGCGCTCGAGCCCCGCCGACTACGTGGACCAGGCCACCCTGCCGGCGGAAAAGCCCGCCGCCTCCCTTTGCCTGTCGCTTCTGCCAGCGTCAATCCTTCTCCCGGCCAGAGTGTCCACAATGCTACAAACGTTGCGGTACTAACCTCCTGTCAGGATGACAGTGGGAGTGCTCACGCTGTCATTCTGAGCCCGCATTTTGGGCGAAGAACCCCGGCAGTTTGTTCTTTTCACTGATCTAGGGCAACTACCGAGGTCCTTCGCTCCGCTCAGGATGACAGCTTTGGCGGTCATTCCGCAGCCTGCATAACCCTCCCAGAACTCAATGTCCAAACACTAAGATGAAAATTCTCCTCGTCCACAATATGTACCAGCAACCGGGGGGGGAAGACACTGTCTTCAACCAGGAGCGGGAGCTGCTGGAAAGCGCCGGCCACCAGGTTCTCACCTACTGCCGCAGCAACCGCGAAATTGGCAATTACTCCGGTCTGAAACGGCTGCCGCTGGCGGCTCAAATGGTATGGGCGCGAGACACGCGGCGGGAAATCGCCAGCTTGCTCGCTTGGCAGAGGCCCGATCTGGTGCACATCCACAACACCTTCCTGATGGTATCGCCCTCCATCTATGCGGCTTGCAAGGAAGCCCACGTCCCGGTGGTGCAGACGCTGCACAACTATCGCCTTTTCTGCCCGGCTGCGAACTTCTTCCGTGCCGGCCAGGTCTGTGAAGAGTGTGTCGAGCGTAACTTGTGGCGGAGCGTTCAGCACGCCTGCTACCGGGACTCCCGTGCCCAGACTGCGGGTGTGGCATTCATGCTGAAAGTGCATCGCCTGCTGCGCACCGGCTCGACCCTGGTGGACACTTACGTGCCTCTCACGGAGTTTGCCCGCCGGAAGTTCATCGCGTGCGGCGTGCCTGCTGAGAAGACCGTCACCAAGCCGAACTTTGTCCATCCTGATCCCGGCCCCCGCCGCTCCACGTGTGACTATGCGCTATTCATCGGCCGGCTTTCCGCGGAGAAGGGGCCGGAAACACTCCTCCAGGCCTGGAGCCGCCTAAGTGTTCGCGCCTCTCTACGGATTATTGGCGATGGCCCCCTCCGCTCCCGCCTCGAGGCCGGCACTAACGGTCGAGCGCGGGACATCTCCTTCGAAGGGCAAATAGGCAGGTCCCAGGTGCTTTCGGCGCTCAAGTCGGGGCGCTTCCTGGTGTTTCCGAGCCGGTGGTACGAATCATTCCCCATGGTCATCGTCGAAGCCTTCGCATGCGGAATCCCCGTAATTGCCTCGAGGCTCGGAGCTGCTCAAGAGATCGTTGAGGACGGCCGCACGGGCCTGCATTTCACGCCCGGCGACCCGGACGATCTTGCGGCGAAGGTCGCCTGGGCCTGGACCCACCCTGCGGAGATGGCCGCGATGGGCCGCGCGGCTCGCGCCGAGTATGAAGCCAAATACACCGGCGGACGGAACTATCAAATGCTGATGGAGATCTACGAACACGTCTTGCGTGAGAGGCGCTGAGACCCATGGGTGCCTTAGGCGCTCGCGACAGTTCCGCGCCGAAATCGTTGGGGCTCGGCGGTCCTGCCGGGTATGGGTCCTTCGCTGTCGTGAAACGAATCCGTAAGCTCGACGGAGCGCTCTGCCTTGAGGGGAAGCGCGTCCTCGACGTGGGTTGCGGCAATGGCTGCTATACGGTTGAACTAGCGCGCCGTGCGCAGTGGGTGTGCGGCCTGGACATACAACTGAAGCACCTACGCGCCTTTCAAACCCAACTGCCCCGCCTGCAAGGGGTTGGCGAGGACCTCCCATTTGCTGCCGAGACGTTCGATGTCGTCACGATGATCGAGGTGCTTGAACACACGGCCTCCGATCTGGGCGTATTGCGTGAATGCTTCCGGGTCTTGAGGAAAGGAGGGCACCTTGCCCTCTTCGTGCCCAACAAGCTGTACCCATTCGAGAGCCATCCTTGCCATTTCGGGAGCTTGCCACTCGGCCACAACATCCCATTCGTCTCGTGGCTGCCGACCTTCCTTCATCGCCGAGTCTCTTCTGCCAGAATCTACGCACTTCGCAGAATCACCCGCCTCGCGTCGGAGTGCGGGTTTACGGTGAAGCGGATTGAGTACATCTTTCCCCCACTAGACTCGTTCCCACTCCCATTGAAGGACGCTTACCGACGGGTCGCGTGGTGTCTGGAAGAGTCCCCGATGCGAGTGTTCGGCGTCTCAATCTTCCTATTGTTGGAGAAAACGTAGATGGCCCCGAACACGCGACCCCTCGAAAGCGGAGTCCGCGCGGTACCCCGCTACAAGTGCATGAACCCCATTTCTATCCTGGGAGATAACGTGGCCGACCCAACCGGGCCGGCGGCGGTCGTGCTGGCCGAAGACAAATCCCGGCCCGCCTTCAAGGTCCTGGGCGTAACCGTGGATGCGGTCCAGATCCCCGAGGTTATCGAATTGATGGAGCGCTGGATTGCGGAGCGCTCAGCGTGCCACTTCATCGCTTTCACAGGCATGCACGGAATTACCGAATCTCTACACGATCCGCTGTTCAAGCGGATTCTCAACTCGGCTGATCTGCTGGTAGCAGATGGCATGCCCCTCGTGTGGCTGGGCCGGAGGCATGGTTACCCGCTTCGCCGGCGCGTCTATGGACCGGAACTCCTGGAAACCTTTTGTCGGAAGACAGGGCCCCGCTATCGTCACTACTTCTATGGCGGCGGGCCGGGTGTGGCGGACCGTCTGGCTGAAGTCTTGGGGCAGCGATACGGAGTGCGCACTGTCGGAACCTATTCTCCACCCTTTCGCCCGCTCCGCGAGGAAGAAAAGGCGGAAGTGGACCGCCGCATCCAGGCGGCCGCGCCGGATGTCGTTTGGGTAGGCTTGAGCACTCCCAAACAGGAGCGCTGGATGCACGAGCACCGGCCTCGGCTGACCGTACCGCTGCTGGCCGGAGTGGGTGCGGCTTTTGATATGCTTGCGGGCACGGTGAAGCAAGCTCCAGCCTGGATGCAGGAAAATGGGCTGGAGTGGTCCTTCCGCCTCGTGCAAGAGCCACGCCGCCTCTGGCGACGCTACCTCCTTATTGGACCCCAATTCTTGTGGAACGTCTCTCTGGCGCTCCTGGGGGTCAAGAGATTTGATTAACCCCGGTGCCTTCACCCAAAAGAGCTCTCTCTCCCGGACCGGAACGGTTTGGCCTGGGTCTGAAGCTTCTCCCCCGGGCTTCCGGCTTGCGCGGGAATGACAAGACAGTTGACCCACCTAAGGACATGAGCCTCCTAGGACCTCTACCCTCCACGTGCCATTCCCAACCGACCTTATGGCGTCAAGGCTCCCCACCCTCCTTCAACGGTCATCCCCGCGCAAGCCGAAAGCCACCCGCTTTAGGGAGGTCGCCGGGCTGAACAGGCTGCGGAAAAACGCTTCCCTGCTGTCATCCCGAGTCCTTCGCTGCCATTCTGAGTCCTTCGCTGTCATTCTGAGCGAAGCGAAGAATCTCGCTCTGCCCGCTCAGGATAAACTGCGTGAAGGATCTCGCTCTGCCTGCTCAGGATTAACTGCGTGAAGAATCTCGCTCTGCGCATTTTCATAGAAATACGAGATTCTTCCTTCGCTTCACTCAGGACCGCCTGCGGCTCCTCAGAATGACAATCCCGACGGGTTGTTCCGCAGGCTGTAAAGCCCCGCCCTTCCAATCCCGTGGTGAGAAATCCGGGCTGACTCTGGCCCGACTCACCAACTCTAGCCATCTGCAAGTTCTCGCCTCTCTGTCCGCACTCCATTGCGAGAGGCCCGCGGAATTGCACTCCCTCCTCTCCGACTATCAGCCCCAGGAAAACCGGCAAGGCCTTTGCCCGTAATACTCCGCCGAAGGCAATTCTCCGGCCAGCCCGTGGCTGGAGACACGCTAAGTCGCTGAACGCCGCCACTCGCCTGCCGACCCTCACGCACCCGCCCGGAACCGGACCAGCGCCCTCACATCACAGATGGGTCCTGTCTATTGAGGAAAAGACGAGGGTGGGGTGATTCTCTGTTCGCCTTCCCCGTGGAGCGAATCGAAAATTGCCAACCGATCCCTTCTGGGTGGCTCATCACTAAAGAACGGGGTAAGGCAACTCCTCATCGGTCGCCATCACCCCTCGGTGTCGCTTGGACTCGATCGAAGAAAGTGGGGCAGACGCGGGGTGATGAACTGAAAACGCCGCCCGATAATCATTTTGACAAGCAGATGATCGGTACTGCGCGTAACGCCCACGCCCATTCCGAGGTTGAATTCCCAGTTCGGACCGAAGTCATAGTCGATCGTGGGCACGATCTGTTGTTGCTGCATATACAGAGGGTCAAATCCGGTGATAGGTCCCAACGACCCGTAGTATTCAAGGCCCGCACTGAGTTTTCGGGTAACCGAGTAGGCAACCTTGAAGTTGGGAGAAAAGCCCACACCTGAAGATACACTTGGCCCGTGAAACGACCGCTCGAGAGCAGGATTGAAGGCCACGTACCAGGAATGCCACTGCTTGTCCACGATGGGGCGAATCTCCCAGGTCCAGGTATCCGCAGAGAAACTGGGCCGCTGGTAGCCAATTTCCGTCGAAAGGCTCAATCCCACCGGCCAATGCCATTTCTCCGGCACGCGAACACGAGGGCGGAGGTGATCCCCAACCCATTGGTAGCCCTGGTTCGGCCCGTAACTTGAGAAGATGTAGAGTCCTGTTTCAAACCAATCCGTCCAGCCCTGGGTGATCTCGATCGTTTCGTGTATTTGATGCTCATCCGGAAGCACACCCTGGGAAATTGCTTTGAAACCCTCGATCGTGAGATTACTGTGTAGTTCGACCATGGTGTGTCCCGCAGCAACCGTGTCGGCTCCATAAACCTGAACCTCGTAGTTATCTTGCGCAGAAAGGGGAAGAGCAGCTAGCGCTGCCACCACGGCGAACTGAATCCCTTTCAGGGGGGTCGGCATTGTAATCGCTTCCGTTAGTCCCTTGCTGCTCCGTCCTAGCCCGGATTTCTCACCACGGGTTTGGAAGGGCGGGGCTTTAGAGATTGTGTGAAAACCCGGCCAGCAAACGTAGAGGCCGCCTTCGGGCGGGCATAAGTTGTTGAAGGCGCGATGCCGGGCTGAAGCCCGCCTCTACGAAAACCATCGCGTTCAAGGGAAGAAAAAGGGGCGCCACCGCACGCGCCCCTTTTCACCGTTCCAGGTTGTCCCCTACACCCAGAGCTGCCCCAACCTTCAGCTCCGCATGTGTTTGCCGGCAGTATCAGCGGTTCCCGGCACCGGCCACACAGGTTTGATGGGCACCGGCCCCATGGCGTATTCCGTAGGCCCCAGGTGCTCTTGCGATTCCATGATCTGGTCCCACGTCACTTCCTTGCCCGTATAGGCGGCGGTCCTACCCATGATGGCCGTAAGTGTTGACTTGGCGACGTGCTCCGCCTCGTTCACAGGCTTGTTAGTGCGGATGGCCGTGACGAGGTCGACGTGCTCCTGCTTGTAGGGATCCACTTTCGTCTTGCCGGCCTCCTGCCCTTCTTCCTGGTACACCCACACCACTTTGCCGTCCCGGTCGTAAATGGTGTTCTTGCAGTTCGTGTAACCTTCCGATCCCACGACGTATTCGGACACGTCTTCCGTGCAGCCGTCGATTTGCCGGCACATGCTTTCCAGCCGGGTGCCGTTCTCATACGTGAACTGGACGGCGAAGAAGTCAAACTGATCGCCCGTCACCCGCCGCGCGCGGCCGCCCGCTCCCACCGCCTTCGCGGGATACATGCCGGTGAACCAGGCAATGGTGTCCAGGTTGTGGACGTGCTGTTCCACAATGTGATCGCCCGAGAGCCATGACCAGTTCACCCAGTCGCGGATCATGGCTTCCATGTCGGACCACTTTTTCTGCTTCGGTGCGTACCACAACCCGGCCTGATTCCAGCGGCAGCTCGCGCCCATGATTTTGCCGATGGCCCCGTTCGCAATGCGGTTGTACGTCTCCTGGTAGGAGCGGGAGTGCCGGCGCTGGGTCCCGGTCACCACGTTAAGGCCATAAGCTTTCGCCTTCTCACCCGCCGCAATCACGGCGCGGATACCGGGGGCGTCAACGCCCACCGGCTTTTCGATGAAACAATGCTTCTTGGCCTCCACGGCGGCGTCGAAGTGAATGGGCCGGAAGTGCGGCGGCGTGGCCATCAGCACCACGTCCACATCCTTCTCCAGCAGCTTCTTGTAGGCATCGAAGCCCACGAAGCAGTGATCGTCCGCGATTTCTTGCTTGTAATCCTTGGTCAGTAACCCGCGACAGATGGCCAAGTGGTCCGGGAGCACATCGGCCAGCGCGATGATCTTCAGATTCGGCCCGGCGGCCAGAAAATCTGCCGCCGCCCCTGTACCGCGCTCTCCACAACCGATCAATCCAACTTTCAGGGGTGAACCATCCGGAGCCACATCCACAAAAGTCAGTTTCGGGACTTCCTTCTTGCAGCCCACGATCAGGGCGCCGGCACTCGCCACAGCTACCGCTCCGATAAAACTGCGCCGGTTAAGATCGACCTTTTTCTCTTCGCTCATGCTTTTTCCTCCTTATGAATTCAATCGATATCACTAGCAGGGTTGATATTCGGAACTTCACTATTTGAGTCAAGTTTGCCGAAACCATTGCGACGACAAGACCCCTCACCCCCGGCGCTCGGGGCCCCCTGCCGCCGCTGGCGACCACCCTCTCCCCTCGGAGAGGGCTGGAATACCGTGCACGCGAGCCATTTCGAGCCCTCTCCCCAGGGGAGAGGGTGGACCGCGTAGCGGGCCGGGTGAGGGGTCACGGATCGCCAATCTGAGGTGAAGCCTCGCTGGTCCTTTGCCTCCCGCTCGTCTTTCCCCAGAGTGTTTTCCGACCGGTCCCTCCTCCGCCTTAGCGCCCACTGGGGTCTTCCACCTTTTCATCTACTTCGCGCACCAGACGGAAGCCCACGTCCGAGCAGTCAGAATACCACCACACGCTCTTGGGAATCTGCGGATCAGTCAGCATCCAGTCGTCGCTCCGCGTGTGGTCGCGGGCTGCGCAGCGCAGGTCCGCCCCGTCGGAGCGGTAAGACCCTCCCCGCACCACGTATTCTTTGCCGCCGGCCGGTCCGCGCGGATTCGACATTTCCCCCTCGACCGCCGCATACGCATCCGGCGCGTACCAATCCAGGCAGAATTCGCGCACGTTGCCCAGCATGTTCAGCAATCCCCACGGATTCGGTTTGGTCCCTTCCGCGGGATGGGTCTTGCTGCCGGCGTTCTGGAGGTACCAGGCGAAGTCACCCAGGGGCGAGACGCGAACCCCCAAGATGTGATTCAGCCACCGCCGAGTCGTGAAGCGCGCGGGATCGCCGTCAAAGAAGTAAGGATGGCTCGTTCCGGCGCGGGCGGCGTATTCCCACTCCGCCTCCGTGGGCAGGCGGTACTTCTTCCCGGTCACCGACGACAGCCACTCGCAATACTTCTCCGCCGCGTAGTGGGTCATGGTGATGGCGGGCCGCGAGCCGCGTCCCCATCCCTGGTCGGGAGAGCCATAGGGTGGGGTGGGGCCCGTTACGGCGTCGGGGGCTCCGGGATTCGCGCTATCGCGGGCGCGGGTCTTGCTGCCTCGCTCGGCGAGGTACACTTCGTATTCCCGCCAGCTCACCTCCACCCGCCCCATCCAGAACGGGCTGAGCCTTACCTGATGTACGGGACCTTCGTCGGGGCGGCGATAGGCCTCGTTTGGGGGACTGCCCATCTGGAAGGTCCCGCCGGGCACCGCGACCATGCGGAACTTCACCTCCGATCCCGGAATCTCCTCGCTGTAGTTAGAGAATCCCTGGGGATGCAGGGGAAAGGTTTTGTCAAGTTCGCGGTCATCTTTCTCCGCCACATCCTCCGTGGCTTCCTCTCTCTTCCCGCGGAAATGGCCCGTGTGCAGGTGGCAGTTGATGCACCGCATCCTGGCTTGGGAGCGCTGATAGTGCAGGTGGCCGTCTACACCTTTCTTGGAGAGCCCCGCGCTGAAAAGGTTCTGGTGGCACTTCACGCACGCCGAGTCATAGGAAAACGTGGCGGCGTGTTCAAGGGACTGTTTCGTTTGCCAGTCAATCTTGGCAACGTTCCTGAAAGCTTTGCCATAGATATCCTGCAGACCGAGCCGCGCCTTTTCCGTGTAAAACTCCGCTCCGCCGGCGGGCAGATGGCAATCCGTGCAGTGCGTGACGACGCCGCTCTTGGTGCTGAAATGCGGGGACTTGATCCAGGTCTGGGTGGCCTCAGGATGCGAATGGCACGCCTGGTCGCAGTACTTGTCGGAGGAGGTATATTCCACACCCGCCCGGCCGCCCAGCAGAAGAGTGAGTCCCAGCAACATGCCGAAGACAATCAGAGCGGACGACTTTCGCTTGGAGAACGCTTCTCGAAATCGATGCAGGAAAATAGACACGCCCTGACCCTATCGGCCTCGCTTTCCCGGTTCGTTACAGGCTCCCGGAAATCCGCGGGAAGAATAATATTCCCACCCCCGCGGCGACTGGCGTACCAAGTAGGCTGAGGCGCCCTCCACGGACTCCGCGGCGCGCAAGCCTGCCTGCGGCGGCATCACGGAGAGGGCCGTGGCGAGGCCATCCGCCGTGGTTCCGTTGGGGGCAATTACGGTTGAGCTGGCCGCGCCCTCCAGACCCATGCCCGTGGCCGGATCAATGATGTGCGAGAAACGCCGGCCGTGGATGTCCGCAAATTGGCGGGAGTTTCCGGAGGTGGAGATGCCGACGTCGTGCAGCAGCAACGTGCAAGGTCGCCGGCCGCTCGCGGTATCCGGGGAATCCACGACGACGGCCCAGCCGGGTCGTCCGGGGGGCGGAGCCCCAATCCTCAGGTCGCCTCCGGCGCCCACCAGGGCCCGACTGATGCCGCGTGACCCCAGCAGCGCCAGGGCTTGGTCTGCCGCATAACCCTTGGCGATGGCGCCCACGTCCAGTTTCATGTCGCGACGCTTCAGGAAGACGGTCCTATGCTGCGCATCCAACTCGAGGTTTCGATAGCCGACCGCCGCCTTGGCTCGCGCCAGCGCTGCGGCGTCTGGCATCACCTGCGTGCGCCGTGCCTGGCGCCAGAGCTCGACCACCGGGCCGACCGTAACGTCAAAGGCGCCACCGGAAAGCTCCGAGATGCGCAGGGAGCTTTCCAGAACCTCGAACATTTCCGGGCTGACGACGCGCGGGGCGCTCCCGCCCTCCCGCGAGAGCTGCGCAAGTTCGCTGTCGTCCCGGTAGTCGCTGAAAATCTGCTCCAGATCCTCCACGCGGTCAAAGACGGCGTTTGCGGCCTTCTGCGCTTCCGCTTCATTCGCGGCATAGAACTTCAGGCGCAGGGTGGTCCCCATGCGCGGCAGTGAGAACTCGTACACGCCCTGGCCTTCCCCGGTTCGGGCGCACAGGCGTACTGACGCGGCGAGAAGCACCGGAAGCAGTGCGAGACCCGCCAGACGGCAAGACCGGCGGGTTGAGTCAGGGAAAGCATGCATTTCCCGCGGTGGGAACATAAGCATCACAAATTCAGGTGTTGCGGCCAGTGACCATTATGGAAGGTGTAGCCTTTTCAGGTATTCAAAACTGATCTTAATGGCCTCCAGCGGGGGGACGTCGCATTGATCCTGCTCAACGATGATGTGCTTTGCTCCCGCTTCACCCACGTGCGCGAAGATTCCCTGCCAGTCAATCCGGCCCTGGCCGACGGGAGCGAACGGATTGGGCTTTTCCTTGGGGTCTTCGTGGGGGTTGATGGTCACGCCTTTTTTGATGTCCTTGATGTGGAGCAGCGGAAAGCGTCCCGGATAAGTGCGCCAGTAGGCGAGCGGGTCCTGGCCCGCGTAAACGGCCCAGAAGATGTCCATTTCCATCTTCAGCAACTGGGGATCGCAGCGCTTCAGCATGAGGTCATAGCCCGACGCCTCACTGGTACGCTCAAATTCGTGGAAGTGATTGTGGTAACAGAATTGGATCCCCGCGCCGGCGGCAAGCTTGCCACAATCGTTATAGAGGTCGGTCCGGCGTTTCCAGGTCTCGGAGTCAAGGCGGGGGTTGTCTCCCACCACCGCATAGCGGACCCCGTACGCATGCGCCTCTTCTACCGTCTTTTTCCAGGCTTCCAGGGTCTCCGGGTTATCAAAGTAACCGCTGGGGGCCGTGAGGCCGGCGGCGCGCAGGGCATCGTTCAGCGTTTGCGGCTTGAGGCCCGGCCCGATCTCGACTTGCTGGTATCCCACCGCGGCCACCTGCTTCAGAGTGCCCGCCGGGTCGTTCTTGAACAGCTCGCGCACCGTATAGAGTTCCAGTCCGATGGGTCCGGACCAGGCCAGCTTCCCTGCTCCCCACACACCTCGCGTGGCTACTGCGGAGCTCGCGGCAGCTCCCGCGAGCGCCCTTCCCAGAAAACCCCGCCGTGTCAGCATAGTTCACCTCCTCAGGCAAGTCGCCATTTGAACCCGGATCTACATTTTGGGTTCCCGGCCGACCGGTAACATACTGCGGGCCGTCTCTGATTGCAAGAGTCCGTAGGTTTTGCTAATGATATTGTTCCCCTTCGGGGAACAAGGCTGAGGCCTGTCCGCTTCAAAATGAATCACTACCCGCCGCCCCAGGGATTTGAGAAATTGCCGGGTTGATGTAGACTCCCAACGACGAGTCTGGGAGGCCGGGCAGGTCGCACGACTTTTGGCGCCGGGCCTCAGCAACGAAGGTGTTGAACATTCCAGCCAACCGCGATTGGCTTCCGAGGACAAGGCATGCGCAAACTTCCGAAAGATCGAATGACGGCGCGCCAGCGCATTGAGTGCACTTTGCGCGGCAAACTGCCGGACCGGGTCCCAATCTTTGACCTGATTCAGCACCTCCCCCTCATCGAATATGTGACGGGTGAGAGAATCACACCGCAGAATGGTTTGGATCTGCTGTGCAAAACCATTGGGGAGCGGCTGGATATCACGCGCGGGATTGCCGCGCCCGTGGAAGAAAAGTTGATCCGCCAGGCGGACGGGTTCGTTTACAAGCAGGAATGGTGGACGACCTGGTTGATCGAGCGGCCCTTCAGCGATGCCCAGGGTTTGCTCGACTACATTCCCCGGAACATTGAGGAGATCCACAACCGTCGCTTTGGTGACATGTTCACCTTCGCGGGCAAGAGCAATGTGTGGGGGGCGTCATCCAAATCCCCGCGCGAGCAGTACCTGGAGTTGCAGGAGAAGGTGGGCGGGAACACCATGATATTCCCCAACGAGAGCCCGGTGGGATTGGACACGGCGCACGTGCGGGCGGGTCTGGATTTGCTGTCGTACGCCTACGCGGAGAACCCGCAACTGGTGTCGGACTGGCTGGAAGCGCTGAACTGGGCGGAAATCCAGCGCGTCCACGAGACCGCGGATCCCTCGCTCTCGCCCGTGGCGCTGGTCTTTGCCGACATCGCCGGCACCGATCAGTTGATGTTCTCGCCTGCCTTTCTCCGCCAGGAATTCTTCCCTCGCTTGGTGAAGCTGGTGAACGCCTGGCACGAGCACGGAATAAAAGTGATCTACCACTCGGACGGGAACCTTTGGCGCGTCCTGGAGGACTTCCGCCAAGCGGGGATTGATGGCATCAATCCTCTCGAGCCGCTATCGAAGATGTACGCCGGGGATGTCCGTAAGGCTTTCCCGGATTGGGTGTTGATGGGCGGGATCGATGCCTCGCAATTGCTCCCGTTTGGAAGTGAAGCGGAAGTCCGGGAGGCGGTCCGCAAGACCATCAACGACGCGGGGACGACGGGGCGCCTCTGGATCGGCTCGACAACGGAAATCCACCCGGCTGCCAAACTTCAGAATGTCCTGGCCATGTGGGATGAAATCGAGAAGCATGGCTACTACGAAGCCTGCGTAGCGTAAGGAAGAACCCCGCGCTGTTCACGTCCAGCAAGTTGTCACGTCTTGAGCCGCTGGGCGAGCACTTTCGAGGGGGTCAGATGTAGGAGTTAGTCGGTACGGGAAATGGAAGCAAAACCCCAAAAGAGAATCTATTGGTCCTCGAAGGGCTTTCCCGCTTCGTAGAGCGCGATCCGGGCCTGGAGGGCTGCCGTCAGCTCCGGATCGTTTCCGTGCGTCGCGAGGTCGAGCGCCCGGCGCGCCGTCTCCACCGCCTTCGGATAGCGTCCCACGCGTGCATAGGCGGCGGCGAGCGTATCGAGAATGGAGGGGTCCCGCCCGCCGGAAGCGCTCAGGGCGCGCTCGGCGAGTTGCACGGCCTCGTTGCCGTTGCGCACCGAAGCGTCGGGGAACGTCGCCAGCACGCGCGCCGTCTGATTCAGCAGAACCAGGTTGTTGGGATCGACCTCCAGCCCACCGCGCCAGTGCCCCAGGGCTTCGAGGACCCTGCCCTCGAAGAACAAGACGTTGCCCAGATTCATGTGGTTGCGGGCGCTGCGGGGATTCACCTCCAGCGCTTTCTGGAAGTGCGGAATAGCTTCCTCGATCCGCTCTTTCCGCGACAGGGCAATCCCCAGGTTGCATTGCGCCTCCTCGTAGTCGGGCGCGGCGTCCACGGCGGTCTGGAAATTAGCGATGGCGCCGTCGAGGTCCTCCTTGTTCAGCAGGTGGTAGCCGAGATTGTTGTGGGCCTTGGGGTCGGCCGGATCGAGTTCGAGCGCCTTGTGCCACTCGGCGATGGCGGCTTCTTCCTGACCTTTGGCGGCCATCTCAACGGCCAAATCGAAAAGGCGATAGAACTCGGCGGCGGGTACGTCGATATTCTGCAAGCCGTCGGGCGGGATGTTGACGAACTCCGGAATGTTTACCGCACGGTTGGCCGCCGTCGAGTTCTCAATCAGGATCGCCGGGCTGTCGTTGCCGTTTTCATCGAGGTGAGTGAGAAACATCTGGGTGTACGGCGAGCGGCTTTTCGAGGAGAACACCAGCCAGCGGCCGTTGGGCGAAAAGCTGTGCCAGGAATTCATCAGCGACGTATTGCAGCGCATCCGGCGCGCCTTGCCGCCTTCGGCGGGCACGATGTAGAGCTGGCTGTCGGGGCGCATCAACTGGCCGTTGCGGCACTGCACGAAGACAATCCAGCGGCCGTCCGGCGAGACCTTGGGGAATGTGTTGCTCATGCCGTTGTGCGAGGCGCCGGCAATCGGCTCCGCCTGGCCGCCTCGGCCATCGTTAAAGGGAATGCGGCAGAGGTCGTATTGGATTTGCGTCTCGTCGGGGTCAGCGGCCCGCAGCGCCAGCTTTGCGCCTTCGGGGTAAGGATCTTTGGCAGCAGCGCGGGCGAAGACCAGGTACTTGCCGTCGGGACTCCACACCGCGTCGGTCTGGACGTAGCGGGGATCGTCGGCTCCCGGCAGCGGATGTCTTTCTTTTGCGCCGCGATCGTACCAGGCCAGGATGCCACGCGTGGGATAGAACACCTGAAGGAAACGGTAGTCCTTGAAGTTCACCACGTAGTAGCTACCCCGGAACGTGGTCGCTACATATTTCCCATCCGGCGAGACCTGCGACATGAATCCGACGCGCATGTTCCCCACGGGCTGTGCGTCGCGAAAAGAGGTCCACGAGATCACGTCCTCGTTGCGGATTGACATCTCGGCCTTGACGGGCGTAAGGGCGTACAATCCTTTGTCATTCCCCGGGCCGTCCAGGTCCATCCCCAGCGTCTTGCCGTCGCGTGAGAACGAATGGCAATTGGCGCAGGTGTGCATGCCGGTGAGCAGCAGACGGCTGGCGGGCTCGCCCAGGTTGCGCAGCCGCCAGGCAATCAGCGGGATGGCCGTGGGCGCCAGCGGTTTGATTTCTCCCTTTTTCAGTTCCGAGGGCATCAGCGGCACATCACGGTAGAAGATCGGCGCGCCGACGGGGTCCTTCGACGTCTGGATCATCACTTGGCCGCGGGAGACGGTCTGGTTCCCGCCCCTGATGCCGGAAATCGTCACCGTCGCCGGCCGCTCCACGGAGTGCTGCTGGATGGCGGCCCAGGTGGCGGCGTCGGGCTTCCAGGTGTGCGCGGCGGCTTGCTCGGGAGTGAGCTGGGGCGGCTGATTGGTGTTGGCCACGCAGCGCGGATCGCTCTCGCCAATGCGCAACGGCTCGCCCTCGGATTTCCGTTGGATCGCAGCCGAGCCGTCGGTGAACGTCACGTCAATCTGCCACGACTTCGCGTTCGGTGCAGCGTCGCGCCAGAGGAACGTCGGAGCGATAATCTCGGGTGGAAAGATCGAGCCGTCGAGGGGGTAATCGACCGTAATCCGCGCCAACTGCGAAGCGTCACGTTGCGGGGAGAGGGAAGGGGCCAGGGATGGTGATAGAACGCAGAAAGCAATCAGGGATAGGGCGAACTCCGCGACGAATGAGACCTTGAATTTCATGATTCACCCCACCCTGTGAAATGGGGTGCACGCTTGCGAGGGCGGGTGAAAAAGAGTTTAACACGAACCGGCCAGACAGTGTCGCCTGTAGATCTGAGCGGAGAGGCACAGCCCGCTGTGGCGGCACACATCTTCCGTGAAGCGGGTAGACTTGGTGTGTAAGTCTGCGGCTTTTCCATCCCCAAGAGTTAGAGCCGCAGAGTTGAAGACCAACTCTGCGCTACCGGCTCAGGCATATGGAGCACTACGGCGGGAAGATCATGCGGCGCAGGAGGTCCTGAAAGTGCGGGTCGGGCGCAGGGGTTCGCGATTACGGCGCTTCCCAATCGAGGGCGTAGATTTCATAGCTGCCGACGTCCCGCACAAAGAGAGGCGAATCATCCGGCGCCAGGCCCATCCAGGTGCCGTCCACAAGTTGCAGGCCTTCTAGATCAGCTACCTTCTCGACCTTGCGGTCGCTGATGCGAACCCGGTTCACTACGGGACCCCTTTCGGTGTCAGTCCGCACGTAGATATACCTCGAGTCTCGCGACCAACTCCCCGCGTTCGTTCCCGATTTGGACCCGGCCAAATCGCTCCGCTTTCTGGCCTTCACATCGTAGAGGGCTAGCGGTCCGTTCAGGTCAAGCGGCTGGGCCGTGATGAAGCGCCCATCGGGTGAGAACCTCGGGTGCATGAGCCCTTCGCTTCCCGGCAAGGTCGACACTTGGCGAGTCTTCAGGTTAAGCAAATGGATCCCCGACCGGTCGAGGGGAGGCCCATAACAGTTGAAGGCCAGCGACTCGCCGTCGCTTGACCAACTGGCTTGGGAGGCCTGCATGCCCTCGGGCAGGGGCTCTTCGAGAGAACCGCCGTCCGCGGAGATCAGATGGATCTTCAAGGCCCCTTCCGGAGACGGAGCCACGAAGGCGATCCGCCTGCCGTCGGGCGACCACCTCGGCTGGCTCGGGACTGTAGGAGGGAAAGTGAGTCGCAGGCTCTCGCTGCCATCTATCTTGCTCCGCCATAGCACGCTTTCCGGCTGCGTCACGTAGGCGACCCATTTTCCGTCGCCTGAGAAACTGGCTCCCTCGGCCCAGATGCCCGAGAGGTAGGGTATAACCCCCTGAGTCTTCGTGTCATAACGCACGAGTTGGCCGCGATCCAATTCGCCCACGGCGAAGAGTTTTTTCCCGTCTTTGCTGGGAACGGGGTTACTGAACAGAAGCGGGCCATGAGTCAATTGAACCGGCTCGCTGCCGGTCCTTCGGAGCCATCCACGCTCTTCGCGAAGCGCCCAAAGATTCGAAAAATCAGTGAAGACAAAATACTTTCCATCCCGCGTCCAGTTTCCGCAACATGAACCCCAGTTGGGTTTGGTCCCTTCCGGTAGCAGAGAGTGGAGATTGCTTCCGTCGGATAACACCTCCCAAATCGTCACCGCTTTCTTGGGATGATCGACGTTGAAGCGCAGCATCCTTCCATCGGGTGACCAGCGTATCCGGAAGGGAGTGCCGTCGGGAAGCGCAACCTTGCGCGGGTGGGTGCCGTCACTTTCCGCGATGTAAAGCGCGTCTCCGATGTAGGCGACCCGCATCCCATCCGGCGACCACGCCGCGGACGCCGCAAGATAGAATCCTCCCGCGTAAGCCTCTCCCACCCGGCGCGGCGACCCTCCCACCAGCGGCAGGACCCACAACACCCCGTGTCCGCCGGTTTTCCGTAGGTTCGTCACAACGAGAAGCTCATCCCCTTTAGGAGAGATATCGGCCAGGGTAGCATTTGGCAAGGTCGAAGCAAGCGGCACAATCTCTCCGCCACTGGTTGACACCTGGCAAATTACGGATTGTCCTGAAAATGTGGCGTTGAAGTAGAGCCGGGTGCCGTCAGTGACCATGCCCTCCTTCATCCGGCCATCATGGGTGAGCTGGGTATAGCCCAAGACTTTGGGCGCGGACGGAGGAGTCACCAAGTAGGTCAAGGCAGTGCCGGCGACTACAACCCCAGCGACGGCCAAGAGCAGTTTGTACCGCAGCTTCGCTGCCGATTCTTGCCGCGCTTGTGGGAGCTGCGGATGGATATTGGCGGGGACCTCGGCGCGGAGTCGCGGCGGGGCTTCCGCTACCGCAGACGGCGCGGCTGAGTCCCCATTCCCCGGTGTGTACGCCGGGCCTACATTTTCTACCGGCGCAATCAACCGGTAGCCACGACGCGGCAGAGTTTCAATGTAGCGAGGTTTTGCCGCATCATCCCCCAAAGCTTCGCGCAGCTTGTTGATGGCCCGGTTGAGCCCATGTTCAAAGTCCACAAAGGTGTCAGCGGGCCAGAGCTTGAGCCTCAATTCCTCGCGCGTCACCATCTCGCCGGGGCGGTCCACAAGCATGGCGAGGATTTCCAGTGGTTGTTCCTGCAACCTGATCTTGAATCCGTTGGTGTGGAGTTCACCGGCCTGAAGATCCAGTTCAAAGGAACCGACGCGGTACAGCGAGGGGGAGGCAAGCGTGAGTCTCATGGGGTGGGCACCCCTCCAGTTAACGCGGAGTATACCACATTGCTTCTGACACAAAAAGGCAAGTCTTTTCCGGCAGATCATCCCGTAAACCATCTCATTCCAAGGCACATATCAGGGGATATTTAGAGGATATTTAGAGTACCTCCAGGGCATTGATTTCCTACCACTCGCTGGCGTAGGTTCGCGCCCAGGCACAAATCTTGGAGGTGCGCGCCATGGGCAGCCGCTGCCACTACCTGTATTGCGATAGCGACAGCGTGCGCGCGCACCTCCAAGTACACCCACAGCAGAAAAGGAGAAACGCCATGAAGCGTCTTTGGATATCGGTATTGTTGCTCTTTGTTTTCTCAGGCTTAACCGCCTGGGCACAGCAGGCACCATCGACAACTAAACCGAACCTGACAATTGTCAAGCCTCTCGTACTCTATGACGATTTCAACGGACCCCGGATCAACCCAGCGAAGTGGGGCTCAATAGACTGGGTCAGTGGCACCCCCGATGTGCTTGAAACGGTACGCGACCTCACGCCAAGCTACCAAGGTCAAGGAGACAACCGTTTTCTCCGCCTGTTCCTGCGGTCGTATTCGTTGACGGGAAGTGATGACGGTACGAACACGGGTACTTTCGGCTTGGCATTTCCTGCCCCCGGCTTGATCACAGATGTCGCCTTTACCGTTGTGGTCAATAAAATGGAGCTCACTGGATGTCAGAGTAACTCTTCATCTGGATATGGGGATGTGGAGTTCCGCGGACGCTTCTTCAATTCCGAGGCTAACCCAACAGGCGACCAGGGTGACGTGGAGGTGATTCTTGCCATTGAACGAGATGCGTCAATTACGGGGGACGAGCTTAGGGTGAGTGCAAACATTTCCTTGAACGACCCAATCCAAGGATGGACCATGTTGGACTGGCGCCAGTTGGGTATCGTCTACCCTCGGCAACGCGTCAAATTACGGATAACCTGGGACCAGCCTAACCATCAGTTCATCTACCGGCTAAACAACGAGCCAGACTCGATCGCGCCCTACTATGTTGCAGACACGTCTCTAGCCAGAGGATTAGCGAAGGAAATTCAGCTTGTACGCGCAACCCCAAACTGCACGACCACGCCGGGAGCGAGCACAACGATCGATGCCTATATCGACAACGTGTACGTGAACGCACACTAGCAGGCTGGCAGGCGCAGAGCATAGCCGTTGATGGTCTGCGATTTCGCGGAACGATGCAGCCGACTTGCAGCGCAGAATTTGTGCCGGTCAAACTCTGCGCCTCTTAAACGACAAACATCCGCTTCGTGCTAGTGCATCGAAGCCGCGCTTGCTATTCAAATCCCGGAAGAACCGCAGAGTCTCGAAACCAGAGACTCTGCGCTACGCCCGTGAAACGAGGGAAGAGGAGGAAAACGACATGAGAACCGCAATCGCAATCGTAACCAAACTAAGCGCGGCGATGGTTGCCGCGCTGCTGCTCACAACTTTGCTGGCGGGGGTTCCGCCACAACAGCCCGGAATAACCACGCCCGGGTCGCCCGACCCAACAGTCAGACAAGGATACAGGATCACCGACCTTGGCACGCTGGGCGGGGGGACCAGCGTGGGGTTTGACGTAAACGATCGAGGACAAGTATCTGGCTATTCGAATCCTACCCCTGATTCCTGCCTGCATGCGTTCCTATGGGAACGGGGGTTCATGAAGGATCTCGGCACGCTCGGAGGAGACTGCAGTTTGTGGCCCCGCCTCAACCTGCTGGGTGAAGTTGTCGGCGTGGCAGACACCGACGAAGGCACCTCTCACGCCTTCCTATGGAAGAAAGGTGCGATGACTGACCTGGGGACTCTGGGAGGTCCGAACAGTGGCGCGAACGGCATCAGCCTGCTATCTGACGTGGTTGGGTACTCAGAAACTAATTCCATCGATCCCGACACTGGCCAGCCAGCATATCATGCCTTTCTGTGGCGGAGAGGCGTGATGCTCGACCTCGGGACAAGAGGAGGGGTATACAGCAGCGCCTTTGCCGTAGACGCGCGCGGCCGCGTGGCTGGCTGGGGGGAGGTTGCAGATAAAGACCCCGTCTTGGGCTACCGCCCATATCGCGCCACGCTGTGGGTGGGCAACGGGAAGATGCTTGACTTGGGCACATTGGGCGGCAAGAACAGTGAAGCCTTTAAAATGAACGAGCTGGGGCAGATAACCGGCGATGCCGACCTGGTGGGCGACAATGAAACGCACGCCTTCCTGTGGGATAAAGGCATCATGAAGGACCTTGGGGTTCCCTCCGGCTACTTAGACAGTATGGGCTGGGGCATCAACGCGCAAGCCCAAGTGTGTGGTTGGGCGTTTGACGCCGATTGGAATGTCACAGGCTTCATCTGGCGTGATGGCGTGATGGCCGATCTAAACGAGCTCATACCTCCTGACGCCGGTTGGTGGATAGTTGAGGCCCGCGGAATCAATGACTGGGGACAGATCGCAGCTACCGGTGTGCGGACTGATACCGGCGATTACCATGCCCTCTTGCTAAGCCCTACAGGCCGTTACATCGAGAAACAGAGTCAGGCCAGCCTCGGTGCGAGGCGGGCCCTGATTTCATCTGAGGCGCATGAAGAACTCCGCGAGCTCTTCAGCGTGGAAAGAACCCCCGGGATGAGGGGTCACAGGCAAGTGCTTGGGCGCCGGTAGTAGGTACCCACAGCAGAGCAGGTAGCGCAGAGTTGGTCTTCAACTCTGCGGCTCTAACCGTTGGGGATGGGAAAACCGCCCCGATAAATCGGGGCGCTTCCGGGCGTCACGTATTCGTTCTGATGTCGCAACGGATGTGCCAGCGCAGGCCTTCAGTGTCAGCGGATTCTTGCTCCCTCGCAGCCTCCTTTTCTCATGGCGGCGCGGCAGACCTCGGGTTTTTGAAGGAGTTAACAAGGAAACGCGTTTGGATTCCAGCGTGCCTGATGACCAGCAGAAGCGCGGTAGTCCAAAGCTCATATCTGTCGGAGGTGGTCATGAGAAGAATAAAGCTCGTGTTGTTATGTGTCATTTTGGTCCCCGTAATGGGAATGGCCCAATCCGCAAAGGATTCCTGGGACAACCTCAAGCAACTCGAGCCCGGCCAGCAAATCCGCGTGGTGCTGAACGACGCCAAATCCTACACCGGGCAAATGGGTTCGGTGAGTGATGAGGGTTTGGTGATCCGCACGGGCGGAGGTGAACAGACGGTCGCGCGGCAAAATATTCTCCGGGTCTCCTCGCAAGGCAAGAGCCATCGCGGCCGGAACGCGCTCATCGGCCTCGCGGTCGGCGCCGGCGCCGGGGTCGTTGTCGGTGTTGCTTCCCCTGAACTGGGTCAGGGGAAATGTGCGCAGGGATCTTGCACGAATGCTGAGAGTGCCACGTTGGCAGGGTTTGTGGGTGCGGCAGTGGGAACCGGCCTGGGAGCCGTGTTGCCCACGGGCGGCTGGCACGACGTCTGCCGCACGCGGTGACCGCCGGTGCCTCGGGCCGGGTTCCAAGGCGAAGCCTTCCGCCAGGGGTGGCACGAAACCGGCGCCGTAAGCTTTGTGTGATAGCGCACCGCACAACTCGAAGCAGATATTGTGGGTTTGCATAACCTGACAAGGGAGGAAAACATGAATAGCTGGAGGAAGCATACGGTCATAGGGCTGGTTATTTGTCTGCTGCAGTTATCGTTGGCCGATGTAGCTTGGTCGGCTGACACCACCGTAACCTGCGCCCGCCACCGCGTTTGACGCCTGACTGTGGGTCCCGTGCTGGGTCTCAACCGCGCCAGTCCTCGACCCTACCCCTCCCAAAAAAGGATCTCGGTGAGCTCGTTGAATTCCCGACTGTTCGCAGTGAACACTCCCCCGAACTCTCGTGCGAAACGGATTTCCTTCGCCACCTGGTCGATTTCCCAAAAACGATCCTCCGTAGGCCATTTGTTCTCCGGGCCCGAAGCCCTTTCCAGTGCTGATAACCCGAGGTCTCGTAGTTTCTCCAGTGCTTGACGTGAGGCCGTGCCCTTCGCACGGTAGTCCACGCATCTTCCCAGCGCGACCTAGCAGGTGATGTGTAGGATCGCGTTCGTGTCATCGATGTCCTCGTTGAGCGCCTCGATGGCTTGGGCAGTAGGAAGCACGAACAGTTCGATCTTGCGCTCCTCAGCTTCGCGCTTCACGTCCTTCATCACCGGCAAAATAAGGACTGGACCCCCAGCTGACTGAAAGCTTGACTCACCGGCACGGGGTTCGTCAATCAGGATCCCCGCACCCACGATGGGCTGGGGAAAGACACCCCCGAGAAGCGGCCTGTGGAGGGAAGGAAAGCCGCTCCTTCCAGACTTGTGGCAATGCCCCGTGTCGGTGGGCTCCACCATCGGTACACGTGGCGCGGTGCAGCCTGAAAGAGTTACGGAGCGAAGCCATTTCTACTATAGTCTGAACCCCCTCCAGCTCTCCTGTGTGGACACTGGCTCGGCGTGGGAGATGTGAGGCAAGACAGCGCGCAGTCTTCCCACAGAGTTGTGGAATTCCAGAGCAAGGATTCCACGCCCGTAGCAGAGTGAATCCACCGGACTGAAGTCCTGTACTTCCACTTGCGTTGAGGAGCCGGGGTCAATTTCCGTGGGACGCATTTATGGCGACGCACAGGAGTGCCGGGCCCGAGGTGAGTTCCGAGATCAGGGCATTGATAGGCAAAATGACGCAAGCCCATCCCCTGCGGGATGCCCCGCCGATTCACGGTGAACTGCGGAAGCTGGGAATCGACATCTCGAAGCGCACCGTTTCTCGGCTGATGCCCAAGCGCCGGAAGCCACCTTCTTAGACTTGAAAGGCTTTTCGGGAAAATCCCGGGAAGGAACTGGGATCGATAGATTTGTCTACCGTTGTGCTCCGCAATTATTCCGATCCGTAAAGATCGTGCAGTACACTGAGTGGCACTTAACGATGTTAAGAGCTCACTCCTAGGTTTCTGAAACTGCGTGCGCTGCAATTTTGGCGAGGGGCAATCTCACCGAGTTGTGATGCTTGACCCTCACGACCCATCCCCGCTGCTGAGGGCGTAAAGAACCAACTCGACACGATTTGATATACCAAGCTTCCCATAGATCCGGTACAAGTGGTTCTTGACTGTGTGCAAGCTCACGCCGAGCTTCGCGGAAATCTCGTGATTGGGCAGGCCCTCGGCGACCATGTGCGCGATTTGCTCCTCCCGCTTGGTAAGCAGCGGGATACCTTTAGCGCTGACTATGCGCGCCGGTTCCCTCTCCACCAGGGTTTCGAAAATCCCCTGGAGCTGAGTGCTGTCAGCCCAGATCTGCCCGGCGTGTACACACCGAATACATTTACACAATGCCTCGAACGAGTCGGCCTGAGAAACGACACCTTTGGCACCTGCGGAGAAGGCGTCGAACACCTGCTTCGAGTCAGAGGAATCCAGTAGCACGATGGGGCGCGTAGTTGTGCCAGAAACGCGCAGCTTTCGGACAACCTTGAGACCCCCGTCGGGATCGCCTCGCAGGATTGAGCTAATCACAGCTATGTCGGGGTGATGCTCAGATACTTGCTTAAGAAGCTCTTCTGGTGTGTGTACGCAGCCCACAACAGCGAAGTGTTTGCGCTGCCCTCTCAGCGCACAACATAGTACTTGGGCGGCCATCGGGCTGCGTTGGGCGACAACTATCGTTATAGGCACGGGGATGTGACACCCCCCCTTTGAGTTGGCGGAGGACGCTAATGTCAATACGCCCCTTCAAAATCATACACCTCGTTAAAGGAAAGGGGAAGTGGGACGGCTTAGGCGTCTATTGCCTACTGTGATAGTGCCCCGCCGGACACTCCAGCCGGACTGCGTGAGACGAATCTTGGTCCCGCATAGGACTAATTCACCAAACCTGAATCTCGTCCCCTGGAAGCGGATATCTCACTTGGCCAAATCGCACTATAGTCCTACTAGCGGGGAGCTTCTTCGCTTCTTGCGGAATCTTTGTTGCACGCGTAGACTCGACGAGTCATTTCATCCGATGACCGGCTTCGGGAGGGGTTACATCGGAGCCGGCAAATAACTTGCCAGCACGATAGATGACATCCCGGTGCTGATCGGCGTGCGGCGGCGTGACATGGGAGCCAATAAAACAACCCGCAAATAAGGAGAGGGGCCATCGTGCAGCCTCGAGAACACAATCGTTATCGACTCGGAGTTCCCGTGATATTCCTTTGGAAGGACGGACAGGGAATTTGGCAACAGCACATGGGCCTCACGAGAGACCTGAGTGTTGGAGGAGCGTTTATCTTTGCCACCGACCTTCCGCCTTCAGGCGCTGACCTCAAGTTCCAGGCCCTTCTTCCGGCAAACAAGGGAGCTCTGCCCGGGGGGCTCCACGCACGAGGGCGGGTGGTACGCGCGGAGCCAGCACGGGGCGCGAATCTCGCAGGTTTTGCAGTGGCTCTCGAAAAACGGATTGTGCTGCGTGGAGGGGGAGGTTCTTGTTAACCGAGAAAGGGCTATTCCTGCGGCTAGGGGAAGTGCTTACGGCCACCGTCTTGTGTGCCTGTCCTCCCGAGTAGAAGCAGCAGGCCATTGCACACGGCAGTGTCGCCCGATCAGCTAACCATACCGCGGCGGTGTCGAGCGGTGGGCGATGGGGGGGAGAATCCAAGGGCGGTGAGATGCCCTCGGCTCGACATCCTGGTAACCGCCCCGGAAAACCAGAGCCTCTCACTACGGGGCCTTGTAATGAAAGGTCCGGCAGGTTCCGAGAGCATTGGCGAACAGTCTGACCGAACAGAGTGGTGTCAGGAAGCATCAGGCGGGTCACGGGAATGTGACTCACAGGGCGGAGCTGTAGGCTAACTTCTAGGGGTGCAGCAACCGGATCGGCCAGGGCGTGACGCATGACCCTCGCCCGACGGACCCAGGTGTGCAAGCCACAGTCGTTCCCCACCATAGGTTTTGACAGGTGAAAGGGTTCTCGTCGACAAGACATACAACCAAAGGCTGATAGTGTCCCGCGAGTTGCTTCAGCGACAGGCGAGGGAGCCGGCATTACGAGCATAGGTATGGCAAATAACAACGGTCGCATCCATGTTCTGATCGCAAGTGACCATCCGATATTCCGGGATGGCTTGCGCCAGGTGCTTGAGGCCAAAGCCGGATTTGAACCCGTCGGACGGGACTGTGGTGGTGGAGAAGCCCTGCAGATCGCAAGGAAGCTCAAACCTGACATCATTCTCCTGGACCTCGCCATCGCTCCTTGCGCCAACAGAGAGGTAGTGACGAGTCTGGCATCATTGTCCTCGGTCCGCACCATCCTGTTGAGCGCGATAAATGACAAGGGGCAGATCCTCGAACTCCTGCAACTGGGTGTGCGCGGTATAGTTTCCAAGGAGTCGCCTGTCGAGGTCCTGATCCGCTGCATGCGAAGTGTGATGGCCGGTCAGTATTGGGTAGGGCGGGATAGCGTGGACGGGATCGTGCACGCGTTGCGAACCCTCACGCCCCATCCGGGGTCACAACTCAATGCCAACAACTTCGGAATTACGTCCCGTGAGTTGGAGATTGTCGCGGCTGTCACAGTCGGCGGCAGCAACAAGGGCATTGCGAAAAAGTTGTCCCTCAGCGAGCAAACTGTGAAGCATCACCTTACGAATATCTTCGACAAGCTCGGGGTTTCCGGGCGCCTGGAGCTCGCGGTCTTCGCCGCACATCACAGATTGTTGAGCCAGGACTGAGTTAAGCGATCCCTCCAGGTATGGACAAGGATCCTTTCGCCACAATCGCACGAGACAGGACTTTCGGGGTTGTTGGGCTATCACTCGCGGCTCCTGACCCGGCGCCCTTCCGTCATCGCCCCGTAACCTGAAGCCGTCAGTCTTCTTCCTCATGCCGGGAGGCAGTTCGTCGCTGCCCGACACCTTTGGTCTGGAGGGATGTAAACGAATGGCCACGCTTGCCCATACTGCTGAGCCCCGTAGGGACAATGGAGTCGTGCGCATAGTAATCGCCGATAGCCATGCTATGTTCCGGGCAGCAATAAAGCGATTGTTGCGGGCCGAACCGGGTTTCCAGGTGATCGCGGAGGCTGGGGATGGTGTTGAGGCCATCGCGGTGGTTCGGGAAATGCGGCCGCAGGTCGTTTTGCTCGAACTGGAACTCCCGCGGTGCTCCGGTCTCGACGCCTTGCGTGAAATCTGCAAAGCTTCCCCTCCGACGCGGCCTCTCCTGCTGGTTGATTCCATCGATGATCAGCAGTTGATCGAAGCCCTCTGCCTGGGCGCGCGCGGCGTGGCACTTAAGACGACAACGACGGACCTCCTTTTCAAGAGCATTCGGGCGGTCGTGGCGGGTGAGTATTGGTTGGAAAGAAATCGGATGCCCCTCCTCATTAGCGCGCTCAACCATCGTCTCCACTTTCGAGCGCAGGACAACTGCCACAACATTTTCGGCTTGAACCCACGCGAACTTGAACTGGTGGCAGCGATTGTTGACGGAGAGAGTGCACGGGACATAGCGGAGAAGGTCTGTCTCAGCGAAGTCACGGTCAGACACCAACTCACAAACATTTACCGAAAGCTCCGGGTTCGCAATCGGGCCGAACTGCTGAGTTTCGCGATGAGCCATAACTTGGGCGGCAATGGAAATGGTTCGCATCAGCCGACCGCTGCAATGCAGGCGAGAACCGCGCCCTAGCCTCCGGTCGACATGGGCAGCCGTGGGTCTTTCCGAACGGCTCCAGGGGGGAGACGCTGAGCCTCGGCGGGGCAGCAGGTCTCCTGTGGCGGTCACTTTGGGCTTCGGTATATAAAGGGGCCGGGGCAGGTGGGATTCTCCTACGAGGACTGGATCGCGGCGACTAGCAGGGCAAATCCAAGGAAAGGCCATCTTAAACCATGAAAAAACGGCGAGTTGCTGAACTAAGTGACTACTGGGAAATCTTTCTTCGCCGACGGTGGTGGATCATCATTCCCGCCTTGGTCATCGCGGGCGGCACCATGGCGGTGGTTTCGAAGCTGCCCAAGGCCTACCTTTCGCAAGCCACGATCCTCGTCGAGCCGCAGAAGGTGCCATCGGACTTCGTCAAGCCGACCGTGACGAGCGACGTTAACAACCGCTTGCAGATCATCAGCCAGGAAATCCTGAGCCGGACCCATCTTCAACGCATCATCGAACAGTTTTATCTCTACCGGACTGAGCCGACGGTCGACCGAATCCTGAATGTCCTGCTTAACAAAGGGAAGCGCACGCAGGAAGAGATTGTTGATGATATGCGCCAGGACATTACAGTTGAAATCATCGCCGATGAGCAAACTCGGAGCCGCGCGCTCGGAGCCTTCAAGATTTCCTACCAAGGACAGGATCCGGCCCTGGTTCAACAAGTGACGCGAGAACTCGCGGCGCTTTTCATCGAAGAGAATGTGAAAGTCCGCCTGCAGCAGGCAGAGGGGACAACCGCCTTCATCGACGACGAACTGGAGAAGACGCGCCTTACGCTCGAAAAGCAGGAGCAACGACTCAAGGATTTCAAATCGGCCCACCTGGGGAGCCTGCCCGAACAGCAGGCGGCCAACCTTCAACTGCTCGGACAACTCCAGGCGACGCTCCAGGTTACGGGAGATGCTCTGGACCGCGCCCAGTCACAGAAGGTCTATGAGGAGTCGCTGCTCGCTGCCCTCACGGCTCGGGAGGCCGCACCCCTAACGCCACGTGCGCAGTCTGAATTGGACGCCCGAATTGAGGAGCTCAAACGGGCTCAGGCAAAGTACACGTCACTCCATCCCGACGTGATCGAACTGCAGGAAGAGGTCAAGGAACTCCAGCAACGGGTTTCGCCGCCGGATCAGGTCGCGACGAATGCCCCGCCGGCCGCGCCCTCCAAGGATCTGGCCCCCGATCAGATGCGCAGCCAGCTTGCAGCCCTCGACCAGGAGATCAAACATCGTACCTTGCAGGAGGCGGAAATCGAAAAACGGGCCAAGCAGATTCAAGCCAGGTTGGAGGCGCTGCCTGCGGTCGACCAGCAGATGGCGGAAGTTAACCGGGACTATGAGATCTCGAAGATGCAGTATGCGTCGCTCCTCGAGAAAAAGAACGCGTCGGCGATGGCTGCGGAAATGGAAAGAGGCACCCAGGGTGAGCAGTTTCGGGTGATTGACCCTGCCAACTACCCCGAGAAACCGTTCAAGCCCAACGTTGCGCTACTGTCGCTGCTCGGTGTGCTGGGCGGCATATTGTGTGGCTGTGCTCTGGGCTTGTTTGTGGAATTCCAAGACAGATCTATACGGAGTGCCCAGGACGCCAACTTCTATCTCGCGATGCCCGCGCTGGCCGCCTTGCCCTTATTGAATTACTCCACGAGGAAGAAGATAAAAAGCAGGCAGCCTGTAGGAGCGCACGGAGGAACCCTCAGCCTCAGTCTCAGGGGGCAGGCGACATCCAAAGTGCCCACGGAACTGACAACGTCGCCGACAGCCGTGGAAGTCTGCGCACCGCTGGCCCAAGCCGTGATGTTCCCGTCACTCCCCGAGCGTTTGGTGGTTGCGCATAGCGGGTTGGATAATCAAGAGGACGCCTACGCCAGGGAGCAATTCCGCATGATCAGGACCCGCTTGGTTGAACTCATGCGTGTCCGGCCTATCCGAAGCATCATGGTGACCAGCGCGACGCAAGGGGAAGGCAAGACCTGGGTATCCGCGAACCTGGCTTTTTCTATGAGTACCCTTCAAAACTTGCGGGTCCTGCTTGTGGACGCCGACCTAAGAGGAGCGGGACTGGGCAACCTCCTCAGGATGAATTCACGGGTGGGTCTCAGCGACTATCTTGTTAACGGTAAGAGCCTGAGCAGCGTTCGAGTTCAGCTCGGAACCAATTTGGCCGTGGTTCCCACGGCCCACCTGGAAGAAGGGTCCGCTGAGTTACTGAGCGGCAAACGGATGCGGGATTTTCTCGAGGAAGCTCTGCAGGATCACGACCTTGTGATCCTGGATGCACCTCCGGTCTTGGCGCTCGCTGACGCGCAAGTGCTCGCGGCAATGGTCGACGCTGCCATCCTGGTGGTCCGCGCCGGCAGTTCTCCTTACGATCTGGTGCGCAGCGCGATCGACCTGCTGAAGCCCAAAACTGTCGGCGTCGTGGTCAACGGAGTGGATCGGTTGCCGGTCAGAAACTATTACTACTACGGCTCTCGCGGAACGAGCGGGAAGGCGCAATGATCCGAGCCCAAGGTCGAAAGCAGAGGGATCTCGAAATCTGGTGCAGCCCGGAGGATTCCGATAGTTGCCCTTCCTCCGGGAGCGATTCTGTACCGCGCCAAGGCTGGACTTTTCACCGACGCGGGAGCGGAGGCAAGGATTATGACAACTCGACTGGAAAATAGGCGCCGGCTCGTCCTCTGGGGCGTCAGTTTGTTGATGCTAGCTGCCGTAGCGTGCCGAACCAATCCGCAGAAGCGGATATCCGAGTTCGTGACCAACGGCGACAAGTATCTGGCTGCAGGCGAGGTTCAGAACGCCATTATTGAGTACAAGCGCGCATTAAGGATCGATCCACGCTCGGCTGAACTTGAATCCAAGCTGGGTCAAGCCTATTTCGCAAACCGCCAATTTCGGGATGCATTTCTTGCCTATCACAAGGCAAGTGAATTGAGCCCCGATTACGTACCCGCTCGCTTGGCGCTGGGCCAGTTCAGCCTCGGAGCCATGGCGAGTGCCCAGACCATTCTTCAAAAGGACCCTGCCAACAAAGAGGCCCAGATCCTGCTGGCTCGGAATTTCGACGAAGCCATGGCGACGGCCCAGGCCATTCTTCAAAAAGACCCTGGCAACAAAGAGGCCCAAATCCTTCTGGCCAACGCCTATGCCGGAAAGAAAAACCTGCCGGAGGGGACCAAGGCCCTGGAAAAGCTCGTTCAGCAGTATGCCGACTATGTTCCCGGACACCTGAATCTGGGTCTGTTTTACATGGCTCAGGGCCAGTCGGAGGCCGGGAAAGAGCAATTCGAGAAAGCTGTGACCATCGACCCCAAGTCGATCCAGGCCCGCAAAGCATTGGCCGGGTACTACCTCTTCCACAAGGATATCCCTAAGGCCGAGCAACAGTATCGTGCGGCCGTGGATGCGAACCCGGATTCCGTCGATGCCCGGCAGGTGCTGGCAGGGTTCTATATTGCGCAGGGGCGCCTCAACGATGCGGAACCCCTGTATAGGGATGTCATCCGACTTCAGAAGAATTCCGCCGAATCTCGCTTCAGCCTGGCCAACTTCTACCTGCGCCAGGGCCGTATCGATGATGCCCGCAAGATCGACACGGAGATCTCCAAAGATACTCCCAGCTTCCTGCGCGCCCGCCTGCAACTGGCTTCGCTCGCCCTCGCAGAACACAAGTATGACGACGCCGACAAGATTCTGGGCCAAATCCTGAAGGACAGCCCGAAGCAACCCGAGGCGCTGATTCTGGCCGCGCAAGTCTCGCTGAATCACAAGGATTCTCAAAAAGCAATCCAACAGTTGGAGACTGCAGAAAAGTACGAGCCCGACGTCCCGGCGGTCCATTACTGGAAGGGTATCGCCTATATAGGGCAGGGCAACTTGGACCGGGCCCAGAGCAGTCTGGAAAGAGCCATCGAGCTCAATCCGCATTATATCGACGCCCAGTTGGAGTTAGCCCGGCTAATGCTTGAAAAGGGACTATCCGACTCCGCGCTCGGCCACGCACAACTGGCATTACGGCAAGCGCCGAATTTGGCAGAGGCGAATCTGCTTGCCGGACGGGCCTATTACAACCTCAAGAATCTTCCGGAAGCGGAGAAAGCTTTCCAGAAGTATGCGGAGCTGCAGCCCGATTCGCCACAGGGACCCTTGCGGCTCGGTGCGGTCCATCTGATGCAGCGCCGCTTCGACGTGGCAAACAAGGAATTCGAAAAGTCACTGAGCTTGAATCCCAAACAGACCGACGCGCTCAACGGGCTGGTGACCATCTGCCGTGTGAAGGGTCAGAATGACAAGGCGCTGGCACGTATCCGCCAGCAGATCGCCGTGGCTGAGACTGCCGACCTCGACAATCTGCTGGGAAAGACTTACATGGATTTAAATCAGAACGAGGCCGCCGAAAAATCACTGAAGCGTGCGTTGGAACTCGATGCACAGAACTACAACACGTATGCTTTGCTGACCACGCTCTACACTCGGGAGAAGTCTCTGGATAAGGCCATCGCGGAGTTGGAGGTCGCGACGCGCCTAAGCCCTCGCCAAGCCGGCGCTTGGACCGTGCTGGGGATGCTGTACAAGGAGCAGGGCGACGTCGAAAAGGCCACGCTAGCCTATAAAAAGGCGCTGGAAATTGATCCCGCTGCCGCCATTGCCGCGAATAATCTGGCGTGGATTTACTGCGAGCGCGAGCAAGGCGGCGACTTGGACGCCGCGCTGGATCTGGCGCGCCGTGCCCGGCAGGCCTTGCCCAACTTATCGACCGTCTCCGACACTCTGGGCTGGATTTATTGCAAGCGCCAACTCTACGACTCCGCCGTCCCTTTGTTGCAGGAAGCAGTCCGCAACGAGCCCCAGAACGGAGAGTATCGATTCCATCTCGCCACCAGCCTGCTCGGGGCCGGAAGGAAACTACAAGCCCAAGAGGAACTCAACACCGCGCTAAAACTGAATGACGGCTTGCGCAAGCGCCCTGACGTTCAAAAAGTGCTCGGCCAGTTAGCCAAAACGTAGCGTAGGCTGCGGCATCAGCGGTGCGCCGGATGGTGGGGGCAAGGCCCCAAGGAGCAATGGCTTGGGTCCCGCAAGCTGATTTGCTTACTTAGCCTCAGCCTTACCAAGCCCCGCACGTCACGAACCCACTCTTCTTCTTCGACCCGGCAGCGTCGAGCGGCGACACTTGCGGCCCATTGCGCAAGTAAAACCGGGAGGTCACAGTCGGCACCTCAACATCCCTGCTTGTTTTCGGCGCCGAGACAGGTGGGACAGTCAAACCCCCATGAGTGACGCAACTGAATCCTACATGGATATTACTCGACTGAGTGCACCTTTGAGGAGTCCCTTCGCACGCTGGGGGCTCCTGCTGGCCACGATTGGGGCTCTGTACGCCCCAACTCTGGGCCACCTGTTCAAAGACTGGCTGCGGAATCCGGACTATTCGCACGGTTTCTTCATCCCTCCCATTGCGGCGGTATTTCTTTGGCGAAAACGCCAACTTCTCCGCAGTCTGCCGATCAAGCCGGCCAATTCGGGCTTGGCAGTAGCGTTATTGTCGCAGGTGATCTTCATCGTTGGCTACCTGGGTGCCGACTTGTTTCTGGAACGCGTATCATTCCTTATCCTCATGGCGGGAGCAATTCTCTACCTTGTTGGCTGGCACGCCTTGCGGCAAGTCAGCATTGTCCTGCTCCTGTTCCTACTGGCAATTCCTCTGCCTGGCGTTGTCTTCAATTCCGTGGCGGGACCGCTTCAACTGGCGGCATCATACCTGGCCGAGCGCCTTCTTGATGTCCTCGGCATCCCGGTTCTCCGCGAAGGGAACCTGTTGCAGCTGAGCCATCAGACACTGAACGTCACCGAAGCCTGTAGCGGTATCCGGTCACTTGCCACCCTGATCACCGGGGGAGTGGTCGTGGGCTATTTCCTGCCTTCCCGCTGGTGGCTACGTCCGGTGTTTGTCCTGAGCAGCATTCCCATCGCGTTGGGTGTTAACGCGTTGCGTGTGGCGGGTACCGGCGTACTTGCACAGACCTGGGGTGAGAAGTGGGCCACCGGCTTCCTGCACCTTTTCTCGGGATGGGTGGTGTTCGTTTTTGCCTCCTGTCTGCTGTTGGGGGAGCACCAACTGCTCCAGCGCTGGTTCGGCTCGCGTGGTGTGCGCAGAGAGGGTGGCTTATGACCCGCGTCCTCCTTTTGACGGCAAGCCTGTTTTTGAGCCTCGGGCTGCGGCTCTGGTTATCCGCCGCACCCGTTATTCCTGACCGCCAACCCCTTGCGAATTTTCCACGCCACCTCGGGCAATGGGAATTGGCCGATGAAGGATCGATCTCGGAGCGACTGGAACCGGTGCTTGGCGCCGACGATTACATCCTGCGTAGCTATCGCAATCCCGAGGGGGAGATCGCGGAATTATTCACCGCGTATTACCTCGTGCAGTATGCCGGTGAGAGTATGCACTCGCCAAAAAACTGCATGGCCGGCGCGGGCTGGGAACCGATTCAGCGGGGCAGCCTTCCTTTGATTGTCGGCGCTACAGGTCGCCCGGCCTTGGTGAACAGCTTCGTCATTGAGAAGGACGGACAGCGCTTTGTGCTGCTTTACTGGTACCAGGTCCATGGGCGGATGATCGCCAGCGAGTATTGGCTGAAGGCCTATTTGGTTTGGGACGCCGTGTGTAACCGGCGGCGCGACGGAGCAATGGTCCGCATCATAGTTCCTATCCGCCCGGGGAGCGACGGAGCGAGCGAGTTGAACACGGCTGTGGACCTGGCACGAACCAGTATGCTTGACCTCCCACGTTTCCTTCCGGCCTGACTCAAACATGGGTTCATCGATTGCTCTCGCGCAGCTTTTGGTGATCGACTTCTCTGTCAGTCCGCCGTTACGCGACCGCCCAAGCCATCTGCGCGGCAATTGATTTATCGGCAACGATCTTGTCACAAGCTTTTGCGAGGTTTAACCGAATTGTAGTGGCTAGTACTTTACGGTGATCCCCCCGGGGGGCAAGCAACTCACCTCGTGTCGCCTTTTTTGGAACGGACACGGGTATGATTCCCCGGCTTCTATTTGCCGTAACGACGCGCCCTCTACGACCCTAGTGTTACCGGAAGGCCCCAAGTAATGACGAGAGTACTCAATGGAATTTTCCCGAGCCGGACGCTTCTGCTCGTAATGTCGGAAGCGTTGCTCGTGTGTGCGGCGTTGCGCGCCGCTATTTTTGTGCTCGGAGACGAAACCGGGCTGCGGCTGGAGGGGGGCAATGTTCTCCTGAGGATCGCCATCGCTTCAGTCGTTTGCCTATTATGTCTACATTACTTTGATCTCTATGAAGCATCCATCCTCGCGAATTCTCGCGAGATCGGCATCCGCCTCGTCAGGGTGGTGGGCGCAGTCTGCCTGGTCCTTGCTGTTGTGTACTACAGGTACCCTGACGTTGGACTCGACTTCCGTAGCTTCCTAGGCGGAATGGTCCTCGTGGCCATCCTCTTGGCGGTATGGCGCAGGCTGTTTTTCGCCCTGTGCCGGGCGGCCGGCATGCTGGAGAAAGTCCTTCTCCTCGGCGACGGTCCTTTTGCTACATCTCTGGCCACTGAGCTTGAGAAACGCCCGCAACTGGGGGTGAAGTTGGTCGGTTATGTGAGTGGCTTGGCGAGCCCCAACGGCGGAGTCAAAGGCTTGCGAAATCTCGGAGCAGTGGAGCAGTTGACGGAAGTCGTCGAGGCTCGGCAGATAGACCGTGTCATCGTCACCATGACTGATCGCCGCGGCAGTCTGCCCGTGGAGGATCTGCTGCGACTCAAATCGAGGGGTGTGCTGATCCAGGATGGAGCGGAGCTCTACGAGTCGGTCACGGGCAAGGTCTCTGTCGGTTCTATTCGTGCGAGTTCGTTACTCTTCACTACCCGCCCCCAGGTTTCCCGATGGACGTTGCTCCTAAAGCACTCGTTGGCGCTGGTATTGTCTCTCGTGGCCTTACTCATCGCCCTGCCCATCATGGGGCTCGTCGCGCTTCTGATCTTCCTCGACTCTGGGGCGCCCGTTATCTTTCGGCAAACTCGCATTGGCAAGGACGGGAAGCGGTTCACGCTCTATAAGTTTCGATCCATGCGCAACGGAGCGGATTCTGATGGGCCCCGACCGGCCCAACCCAACGACCCCCGCTGCACGAGGGTCGGAGGGTGGCTGCGTCACACCCGTTTGGACGAGCTGCCGCAACTCTACAACATTCTACGCGGAGACATGTGTTTCGTCGGGCCCCGGCCTTTTGTGCCTGAGCAGGAAGAAGAGTGCCAGCGCCAAATACCTCTCTACTCGCAACGGTGGTGCGTGAGGCCGGGGGCCACGGGTTGGGCGCAGGTGCGCCGAGGTTATTGTCAAACGGTGGAAGATAACACGGAGAAACTCGGGTACGACCTCTTCTATATAAAGCACATCTCGATCGGTCTGGACACCCTGATCATGTTTGAGACCATCAAGATCCTTCTTTGGGGGCGGGGGGCACAATGAGTGGAATAGCAGTGGTCGGCGCTGAGTTTGCTTTCTGGGTGTTTCTGTTCCCCGTGGTCGCTGCCTACATTCTTTATCCGGTTCTACTCTTTATCGCCTATGCTCTTTCCCAGGCCCTGCGCGATTACCGGTACCTCCTCACCCGCCAGGAGCGGCGAGCGCGTCTTCTGGGCAGGGAGGAACTTCCCCCGATAAGCCTGCTGATCGCGGCCTATAATGAGGAGAGATATCTTGTCGACAGAATAGCCAACCTCCAGCAACTGGACTACCCCCGCGAGAAGCTGGAGGTGGTCATTGTCTCGGATGGCTCGACGGATCGAACGAATGAGATTCTCCAGTCTGTCGGCCATCCGAACCTTCGTGTGATTTTGCTGCCCGACCGTAAAGGGAAGTCCAATGCGCTGAATTGTGCAGTGAAGCAGGCTCAACACGATATTCTGGTCTTTAGTGATGCCAATACGTTCTTCGAACCCGAAGCGTTGAGGTACCTCGTCCGACACTTCATTGATTCACGAGTCGGTGTGGTATGCGGCGCGCAGAATTTTCGGCGGACGGCGGAATCTCAACGCACAGAAGGCCTCTTCTGGAAGTTCGAAAGCATGCTCCGGCTGATGGAGGCGCGACTGAATGCCACCTTGACGGCGAGCGGAGCCATTTACGCAGTGCGTCGCCAATGCTTTGCGCCTCTGGCGACAGACACCATTCTTGACGACTTTGTGATTCCAATGAGAGCCCGGAAGCGTGGCTATCGAGTTGTCTACGATCCTGAGGCTGTCGCCGTCGAAGTTGCGCCAGCGTCGGTAGAAGGAGAATTCACACGGCGGGTGCGTTTGGCGGTGGGGAGTTTCCGCGCCTTAGGGGAGTTCATCGGCGTCCCGCTGACAGGTTTTTCGTGGCTCGCTTTCTTGTGCCACAAGCTGTTGCGCTGGATAGTACCCTTCGCTTTAATTGGCCTTTTTGTGAGCAACAGTCTGCTTCTAAGCCGGCCTGTTTATCGTATTCCGTTTGTGGGACAGTTGCTTGTCTACACTTGGGCGTGCTTAGGCTTTGCTTTTCGGAACAGCTTGCGCAAGGTGCGTTACTGGCGGTTAGGGTCCTTCTTGCTCGGGATGAACGTCGCCTTTTTGGTAGGCTTCGTTCGCTTCCTCGTGGGTAGGGAAAAGGGGACGTGGCAGCAAGTTAGGTAACTCCGAAGCGACGCGAGAAACCACGTTCGAGCTTGCACGACGTTCCAGTCCTCGTCTGCCAGGGCTTGGGCAGTTCCTCCACGATGATGTTCATCCGTCCAGAAGGGGCAATGAAGCACCGCCAACCAATATCTTTGTTCGTGTTGATCGACGCCCTGGGATGGCGTCTGCTGCAGACGCACGACTTCCTTTCCGACTTGCTGACATTCCGCACTCCCCTGCGGACCGTGCTTGGTTTCAGTTCCGGCGCTATACCAACCATTCTTACCGGCCTTCCACCAGCCCGGCACGGCCACTGGAACCTCTTCTACTATGATCCCGCGGGGTCGCCCTTTCGGTGGCTCCGGCGCTTCCACTTTCTGCCCGACTCGTTGCTGAACCACCGCGTGACCCGCAAGCTCCTCAAGGAGCTCGGGAGGCACGCGCTCGGCTTAGGAAGCAACTTCGAATGCTGTGTCAGCCCACGCTTGCTTCCTTGGTTCAACTGGGTGGAAAAGCGGAACATCTACGACCGCGATGGCATTGCCAGCTCGCCGTCAATCTTCGACGAGCTCGCCGGTCGGGGTGTTCCTTATCGAGTTTACTCCTACCACGAGTTGAGCGACCGCGAGATTCTCTCTCGAGCCCGACGTGATCTGGAGATGGGGGAGGCCAGCTTCTTTTTCCTGTATCTGAGCGAGATGGACAAGTTTTTACATACTCATTGCGATGACGCCCGCCAAGTGAAGGAGCGCCTGGATTGGTACGCGGCGGGTCTGCGGGAAGTCTTTGGGCTGGCGCAGCACCTCTACCCTGAAGTCACCTTGACGGTGTTTTCTGACCATGGAATGACTCCGGTCCTGGAACATTACGATCTCATGAGCCAAGTGGAGGCCCTGGGCTTCAAAATGCCGTCTGATTACCTAGTCGTCTACGACTCCACGATGGCCCGGTTCTGGTTCTTCAACCCCAACGCGCGGCGGGGGATTGCCGAGAGGCTCAAGACCCTTCCCGGTGGGCGGATCGTGCCCGATGAGGAGCAGCGCCAGCTCGGGATTTGGTTTCCAGACCGGCGGTATGGAGAGATTATTTTCATAATGAATCCAGGTTGGCTGATTGCTCGAAGCGACTTCAACGGACGCGGGTGGATGCCGGTGGGGATGCACGGGTACCACCCTGACGACTCGTATTCGGACGCGATCTTCCTCAGCAATCGCGAGCCGCGGACGGAAATGCGCACGATCGCCGACATCCATGAATGCCTGCGAGAGGCAGCGGTTTAGAGCGATGCCCAATCAACCCCTTTCGGTATTGCATTTCACCAACGCCCCTATCCGGGGCGGGGCGGAGGAACACATCCTGACGCTGCTGCGAGGGTTAGACCGGAAGTACTTCCATTTCCATTTGGTCTGCCCAGCCGAGTGCGCAGAAGAGCTGCGGCCCGATCTTCCCGCGGACGTTGAGCTATTACCTTTGTGTTTGGGTAAGCCGCGTCATATCGGGGCTGCATTGCGTTTGGCACAAATCTTACGCAAGCGCAAGGTCGACATCCTGCATTCCCACCAGTTCTATGCCAGTTTGTTCGCCTCGCCGATTGGCTGGCTGTGCCGGGTTCCTGTGGTTATGGAGACCCCCCACCTGCGGGAAGCATGGCGTCATGGCCCGCTGAAAGGTGGGTTCGCGGTTGACCGCCTTATTGGTCGCTTTGTGGACCATTACATCGCAGTCTCTCAGGCCAACGCCCGCTACCTGGTGGAGCTAAAAGGCCTACCGAAAGAGAAGATCATTGTGATTCATAACGGCTGCGACCTTGCTCGATTTACTCCCGGCCGGCCGGCTCCACCCGATTTAAGGGGGAGGCTGCGCTTTGACAAAGGCGACCCCGTATTGCTAGTGGTGGGCCGGCTGGAGCCTCAGAAAGGGCATCACACCTTGCTTGAGACGCTGCCCGCCATCCGCCGCGAGTTTCCACGGGTTCGGTTGGTCTGCCTGGGAGAGGGAAGCCTGCGGCCAGACCTTGAAAGGGAGGCCAGTGCGCTGGGCTTGGAAGAATCGGTCCGCTTCGTGGGCTACCAGCCCAATGTGGCGGATTGGCTGGCACTGGCGGATGTCGCAGTGCTCCCCTCACTCTTTGAAGGGCTGCCGCTGGTCGCCATTGAATCGCTGGCAGCCGGAAAGCCCATGGTAGCCACGGCGGTGGACGGCACACCGGAAGTGATCGTCAACGAGAAAACGGGGCTGACCGTTCCACCCGGAGATTCGACCCTCCTGGCGGAGGCCATCTGTCGCCTTTTGCGCGAACCAGCACTACGTCAGAACTTAGGTCGTTCCGGACGGCAGTGGGTGGAGGAGCGCTTCGGTCGTGAGGAACAGGTTCGGCGGACCCAGGAGCTGTATTTGCGCGCCTGGGCAGAAAGCCGGCGTCGAAGGTTCATACGCCCAGCAGTCCCAGCGACGGTAGGCAGCGGTGCGGCGCCATCCTATTCACCGGAGGAACGGGTTGGCCCCTGAAACCCGTAGGGTGATCCAGCGCACGGGAACCTTGCCTCCGTCGGCTCAGCAGCACGAACTGGAGGGGGCGTGCGCGCTCAGAGCCGCCGCCTGCGAAGTCATAGCAGGGAATTCTGCGCGTGTATTTGGCGAGGGCCTCCGCTCCATCGTGCTTACCGGCAGTCTGGCGCGCGACGAAGCCAGCCTCGAGAGGGAAGGGGACCAGTGGACCCTCTTGGGCGATGCGGAGTTTCTTCTCATCTTTCACGAGGCCGCCCCTTTGCCGTCTCCCACCAGTCTCAATGCGCTTCGCAAGGAGGTTGGGAGAGCCCTCCTGGAACGCGGAATCGTGTGCCTGGTGTCGCTGAGCGCGAGCCATTCGGATTATTTGCTCAAGATCCGGCCGCATATCTTTGCCTACGAATTGCGGACTTGTGGGCAGGTCATCTGGGGAGAGCGCGAGATTCTCAGCCTCATACCTGCATTTTCGCCTTCCGACATTCCGCTGGAAGATGGATGGCGGACGCTTGTGAACCGCATGGTGGAGTTGCTCGAGGCGATGGGGGAACGGACTGCGAACCCAGAGACTGCATCGCCCGACGTTCAATATCGCGCCGTGAAGCTTTATCTGGACATGGCAACCTCCTTCCTGCTCTTCCAGGGGGCTTATGAGCCGACTTATCGAAGGCGGGAGGAAAGGTTGCGAAGTTTGGCTGCCGACCCTACCCGCCAAGGCAACCCCCCGTTTTTCCCGTTGCGTGGCTTTTCCCAACTGGTGACGGCCTGCACGGAATATAAGCTCGGCGTAACTGGCCCGGCGGGCCGTCGTGCGAATATCGGATCGATCTGCAAAAGCCCGGCGTTCTGGAAAGAGTTGGTCGCACATGCCCAAGCGCTGTGGCGGTGGGAATTAGAACGACTTGCGGACGAGCAGGGCCAACTTCCTAACCGCCAATTGATGAGAAAGTGGATGCGACTCCAGCCCGCCGAGAAGAAACTGCAAGGGTGGGCCTACGTGCTGCGCGGGTGCGGGTGGCACCGAAGCTGGCGCGAGTGGCCACGCTGGCTGCGACGTGGGTGGCAGGCCTCTCCTCGCGGCTAGGTTTACGCGGCGGCCAGCGAGCTCTTTTTCAAGCTGGGCGATTTCCTCGCTTCTGCGCAGGAGGCTCGCCGCGCGGATGGGGAGATGCGGGAGTTGTGGTCGTGGCTGCCCCTGGTTCGGAAGCATGAATTGCCCCCGGACCTCCCAGCGTGGCAGAGCCTTGCTTGTGAGATCGGATGGAACTACCACAAGTTCCTGGAGGGGACCCGGGCATGAAGGACTCGAACGCCACCTATCAGGTTGGGCACATGTACCCCACTCCCGGGTCGGACTGGCCTGCGGTCCGCAGGCAACGCCCCTCGTTTCAGTTATCGGATATCTGGAAAGCTCCGCTGCACGACTTCCCTATCCGCGATGAGATTCTCTACCAGTTTCTGTCGCTCTCACCCGAGATGGATGTGCTGGAGATTGGCCCCGGCAGCGGTTTCACCGCCTTCCGCATGGCCCGGCAGGTTCGCCGGATGACACTAGTCGACGTTTCAGCGCAGGCCCTAGCCGACTTGCAGAAGCAGTTCCAGGAGCTCCCCAACGTCGACTTCACTTGTGCCGACCTGAGCTCTCCCGGGCTTGCACATCGGCTGGGACGGTCGTTCGACGCAGCCTTCGGCTTGGACGTTTTCGAGCATGTCGAGGGTCCCGCCACGTGCCTTCAGAACCTTGGGGCGGTGCTCCGCCCTGGGGGCTGCTTGTTGTTGAGCTACCCCAACACCCACCCCGATAAGCCGCACGGGGTGACCCGTTTCTCGCGCAAGGAGGACATCGCGGAGCTCTTGGCCGAGGCGGGGTTTAGCAGGTGGGAGATTTTTCCCATCCGGCTCCGGCGCTCTGCCGCGAAAATATACGATGCCTTGCACGAGTGGCCTATCGAGCTCCACCGCCGCCTCCGGCGCAACGGCCCGGACGGGGATCCGCAGATCTACGAGGCTACGTGGGCCTTCCAGCAACGACAAAAGCTCGTGCGTTACAAGGTCCCGTTGCACGCTTTTTGGGTCGCCTTGGGCCAGACGATGAGACTTGGCGGCGACGTGTTCGTCGCGGGTCCAGTGACGGATGAGATCCTGGGCCGCCAATTGGTGGTCAGAGCATGGAAATGACCGAACTGCTGACGCAGAGGTCATCTCGTCAGGATTGAGACTGCTCCACCCTCTACAGGACAAGTGGTTATGCGGTTGCTCGTTCTATCTCACTTTTATCCGCTGCCGGCGAACAACGGCGTCAAGATGCGAACTTGGGCTTTGCTTCGGGCTTTGGCCACGGAGGGTCACGACGTAACCCTGTTGACGTTCGCCGATCCGCACGAGGCCGATGGGCACGAGGCTGAACTGCGCAAGGTCTGCAACCAGGTGGAATGTCTGCCTTGGACGCTGCCCAGCTTGTCTTCAAGCCGGCAATATGCGGCGCGGCTGAAAGCCCTGCTCTCGCCACTCCCCTACGGAGTTTTACGGTTCCAGTCGGAAGCGATGAAGCAGGGCGTTCTGGGCCTTCTGCGGGGGCACAGCTTTGATGCCATCATTTGCGAGTCGCCCTACATGCTGATCAACTTTCCTGCTACTTTGCCGGCGCCCTTGATTCTTGACAATCACAACTTAGAGTACATTATCCTGCAAAGATACCTTACGCACGACGCCAACCCCGCCCGTCGACTTTATGTCTGGTTAGAGGCCCGGAAGCTGCGCGCCTGGGAGCAGCGGGCGTGGTCGTGGGCCAATTTGGTGACGGCCTGCTCGGAGCAGGATAAGCGCCTGATGAACCGGCTTTGCCCCGACCTTTTCGTGGCGGTGGTTCCAAACGTCATCGATGTCGATACTTACGCGCCATCCTTGGACGATGACGGACAAACCGTCCTCTATGCTGGTGGCATGGACTGGTACCCCAACCGCGATGCGGTCGAGTTCTTTGTCGCCGACATTATGCCCGAGCTGAGGAAGTCCGCTCCCGGGGTCAGGTTTGAGGTCGCCGGCCGCAGCGATTCGGATGGGTTTCCGGCGAAGTTCGCGACGATTTCCGATGTTGACTTCACCGGCACTGTCCCGGACATGCGGCCGGAGATGGCCAAAGCGGCGGTTTGCGTTGTCCCCCTGCGCATCGGCAGCGGCACCCGCCTGAAGATTCTCGAGGCGGCCGCCATGGCCAAACCTATCGTGTCCACACGCGTAGGCGCCGAGGGGCTGGATTTCGTGGACGGGGAAGAAATCATCCTCGCCGACGACCCCAAGCTCTTCGCGCGAGCCGTCTCGGGCCTGCTGGCAGACTCTGCGCTCCGCCAGAAGCTCGGCCAAGCGGCACTCCGGCGCGTGCAGCAGCAGTACGGCTTCCCTGCCCTCCGCATAGCCCTCCGCGCGGCGCTGGAGAAGCTCGCGGCTCAGCCTCCCCAGCCTGGGAGTGGGTCTGAAGCGGCGATTTCACATCGCCAAGTGGCGGCATAAAGCCGCCGCTACTGTCATCCTGAGCCCGTTCGCCGTCATTCTGAGCCCTTCGCTGTCATCCTGAGCCCGTTCGCAGTCATTCTGAGCCCGTTCGCCGTCATTCTGAGCCCTTCGCTGTCATCCTGAGCCCTTCGCTGTCATCCTGAGCGTAGCGAAGGATCCTTTTCATTTGACTCAGGGTAAACTCCGCGAAGAATCTCGCTCTGCCGCTCAGGGTAAACTCCGCGAAGGATCTGCATGGGTTTTCAGCAACCAAGACAAATGCAGATCCTTCGTCCCGAAAGAACCGGGACTCAGGATGACAGTGTGAG